>JAEIGA010002719.1_pt1 | contig 28024 bp, 30 predicted proteins | sample 9270691 | NCBI WGS metagenome assembly JAEIGA01 (sample SAMN17057246, study PRJNA624740) | gut metagenome | biome: biome; isolation source: fecal sample | host: Bos grunniens | place: China: Xizang | collected 2019
CAAGCAGATAATTCGTTTTGATATTAAGCAACTTATTTGCCACTATTTGGCTATTGTTGCGAACTATCTAAAGCCTTTAAATGGAAAAGATGCTATGGCCAATATTCGCTTTGTATATTTCATTTACAATCCTAATGAGTTAGGTAATGAAACTTTGAATAGAGTATATACAGACACTATCAACGAAATATACAAAATCGGCGTTATAGAGTTATTTAAGGCAGTGTTTGAATACCAAAAGAAAAACTTAACAATCGAAAAGGAAATGCCAATATTTGAGTTTGTTTTGGCAGATCAAAACGATATAATTGACAAACTTAAGTAACCTAATGAAGATACAGTACGCTTCGGATCTCCATTTAGAGATGTCAGCCAACAGACGATATATGCAAAATGCCCCACTTGATGTTGTGGGCGATGTACTGGTGTTGGCTGGCGATATATTCAATTTGCGAGATAATGTGCCACCCTACCCCAAGTTCTGGGAGTGGGCATCGGCAAATTATCGAGAGGTGCTAATTGTGTCTGGCAACCACGAATACTACCAAAACTATGATGTCTTGGCAGATGGTTACAGCTGGAGTCGTGAGATATTGCCTAATGTGCATTACCACCAGAACAAGGTTGTAAGGATTGACAAAGTCGATTTTATTCTCTCAACCCTATGGTCGCATATTCATCCCGAGGATGAATGTGTTGTGCGACAAGGGATGTATGATTTTCGGCAAATTCTGTACAATGGTCGCCGTTTCACACCTGCCGACTTTAATGCCGAGCACGAGAAGTGTTTAGAATTTATCAAGCGGAGTGTCGCAGAGAGCACAGCTGAGCGTATCGTGGTAGTAACTCATCATCTGCCTACAATGGCCGTCGTTGCGCCAGAGCATAAAGGCAACTTGCTGAATAGTGCCTTCGCAACGGAGTTGGGCGACTTTATTGCCGACAGCCGTATCGATGTGTGGATATTTGGGCACTCGCACGCCAATATAGATGCTACAATCGGCAATACCAGCATTGTCTGCAACCAGCTCGGCTATGTCTACTATCGTGAGAATCTCGGCGGCTTTGATGGCATAAAGTTTATTGAGGTATAATATTTTAGCAAAGAATCGGCAATAGTTTTGTTTATTGCCGATTCTTGGTTGTTGTAAAGCTGTTTCGTTTAAGAGAAATTATGCAAACAAGTCGTCTAATTTGAACTCATTTTGCATCATCCCGGAATGAGCGAGCTGAGTATGGAAGCAATCTTCTTGACCGTCTGGTTAAAGATCTCAAGGAACGATATGGGGTAGGCTTCAGCCGTTCCAACGTACACTACATGAGGAAGTTGCATATTGCTTTCCCAATAATTCAGACACTGTCTGAATTATTGAGTTGGAGCCACTATGTTGAAATTCTCCAAGGCGATGCCCCTTTGGAGATTAGTTTCTTCGCTACTCAATGTGCAAAGGAGAATTGGAGTGTACGCGAGTTGAGACGACAGCGTAATAGTATGCTTTTCCATCGCTTGGTCTCAGTAAAGACAAGGAGGGCATTATCGCATTGGCTACCGAAAGTCAAGAGGTACAGCGTGCTGAGGATGTTGTTAAAGATCCCTATGTATTGGAGTTTTTGAATATTCCACAGCAAGAACGCTATTTGGAAGGCGATTTAGAACGCGAGATAATCAATAATCTTCAGACCTTCCTTTTGGAGCTGAGGAAGGGATTTGCCTTTATTGGCCGTCGGTACAAGGTCACTCTTGGCGGTCGCCATTTCTTTGTGGATTTGGTATTCTACCATCGCATTCTAAAGTACTTTGTATTAATAGACCTTAAGCGAGGTGAGATTGATCATGGAGATATTGACTTATTAGCTAATCGGCGAAGTGAAAGATGGATGAAGTCGCTAACACTATAAACAATAAATAGGTCGTATCTTATGCTATTTCTACATCAAACCACAACGCCTGGTGTTTTGACCAATGATTCCCAGAAAGTTACATCGATTCTGCGATGAACAAAATGGATATTAAGTCGCCAGCGAAGTGTGTTTGATGCTCGTTTTTCAATCTTACCAATGCAAATATACTAAAAAAATTCTAATTATTGAGGTGTTGTAAGCTTTGCTTGTTCAACCTTTCCCCAAAAATTGCGTATTTCCCCAAATTGCTTGTCGGTTACGCTCAAAATACTGGTCAATCCCGATGGCGGCATTGATGCACGAACCCTCGCTATATGCACATTCATATTCTCTTTCGATGGACAATGACGGACATATACCGAGTATTGCATCATCGAAAAGCCATCTTTCTCCAACGCTTTACGAAATTGAGCTGCAGCCTTTCGCTCCTTTTTCGTGGTGGTTGGCAAGTCAAAAAAGACAAATAACCACATAATATGATAGGCATTTAGGCGAAGTTCGGTCATAGGCTATTCAAGTAGTGGATAAACAATCTTCTTGTTTGCTCCCAAAAAACACTTAGTCAACGAAGCCGTTGTCATCGTCAATCCAACATCCAGGGGCGAGTAACCTTGCTAAAAACGGTATCAGTAAATAAAATATGCAGCCACTGGCTCTTTGTATCTTTATTTAGCTCGGTCATTCCATTTATATACATATTGTATACAATCTCATCAACGTATGGTCGATATGATTCCATTATATCATCAGCCAAAGGAAAAGCGTTGTAGCGATTACGGTGAAAGATTCCCAATGCGGGTAATAACCCCGATCCCATCAACGCCCTTGCAACTGCTGTCCGAAGTAGTGTATAGCGATAGTTGAGCAGATTATTCGGTTCAACACCCTCTCTATGGTGCACAAAACCATCGCCGAAAAGTTCATTCCAATATATCTTAGCTGCTATGCCCTCTCGATTGTCGGTATCGCCACTCTGGACATTAGCATAGTAGGGTTTTTACTTGCTGCCATCTTTACCAAAACTAAAAAGAGCAACAGTATATTTCTGCTGCTCTTTTTCTCGTTAAATCGATCGTAGGCAAATATAATAACTTGATACTGCTCACTCACTACCCTTCAGGTGCTCGGCGACGATGCGTGCGGCACAGGCAACATACTCCACGCAGGGACGCTTTTTATAGTATTCTGGTGTACGTTCCGAAGGCATTGGACTCTCCGAACGCTCCACATTAGGCTCAAGACCGAGCAGGCGACGACAGACAATATCTCCATTCTCCGCACGGAACTTATCGGCAAATTGCTGCACTAGGGCATAGTTCTGCTTACGCTCCTCGAGATTTGAAGGGTCGACAGAGGGAGCTATAGCACCCGCAACAAAGGCCATACCGCTAACCGTACCACATACTTCACGCATACGTCCCATACCACCACCAAAAGGGGCAGTGAGGCGAGCCAGCACCTCTGGAGACATCTCCATAACATCGTCATAGGCCATCACCACAGCCTGAGCACAATTATATCCCGACTTGAAGTAGTCGACAGCACGCTCAACACGCTCGTCGACATTTATAGATAGTTGCTTTTCCATAATATTTTAAGTATCTTTGCCACAAATATAACACTTTTTTTGATATGTCGCACCTTCCAAAGCTCAACTTTCCACCGATACGTCTCAGAGCTCGCCGCAGTGCAAGTGGTCGCACCGAGGTGTTCGATGCGGTACGTGGTCGCTGGCTGGTGCTCACGCCCGAAGAGTGGGTGAGACGTCACGTTGTTGAGTACCTCCGCACGGAGTGTGGCTATGCCCCACAGCTCATCGTCGAGGAGCACCCTGTGCCGCTCAACGGTATGGCACAACGTGCCGATATCGTGGTTATAGGAGCTGATGCCAAGCCCCATCTTGTTGTCGAGTGCAAGGAGCCAAATGTAAAGATTGACCGCCAGGTGCTTGATCAGGTGGTGAGATATAATTCGGTATTAAGGTGCAGGTATATCGTTATGACAAATGGCATCGACACCTACTGCTATGAGTACGATGGCGAGCAGTATAGAACAATAAAGGTGCTGCCCAAAAGCAACACCTCTACTGCTAACAACGAATAGTTGGTATGAACGATTAGAAATCGTATACAACAATCTTATCACTATATTTCGACCACCCATTTGCCACTTTGTAGGCATCTACCGAACCTCGTGGCACGTATATCTTCAACTCAGCACTACAGTTAGTCAAGAGTTGGTCGCCCACCTCGGGAGGTGTTGCGGGCATACAGTATAGCTCGCTAAGATTCTCACAATCATAGAATACACCTGCACTCATCTTACGAACACCACTACCGATGGTAACACGCTGAATGCCTCTGCACTCCTGAAACACCTGAGAACCTATTTGCTCAATATTATTGGGAATAACCAACTCCTTAGGGCCCACACATCCATTGAACATAAGGTCAGAAATATACTTTAAACCACTGGGGATATTAAAATTGACAAGCTGCACACAACCTGCAAATACAGAATTTTCAACCTTAGTGATACTATCAGGGAGTTCGACACTTGTGAGACTCACACAGTCACAAAAGGCGTTGCTACCAAGATGCTCAAGTGCTGATGGGAACGAGACACTCTCCAATGCCACACACTCACTAAATGCGTTCGATTGGATAGTTTTCACAGAGGCCGGAAGTTCGATACTCTTAAGCGAAGCACACTTCGAAAAGGCATATGCACCAATAGTCTCTATCAACTCAGGAATCTCAACTACCTCGAGTTTTGCACAACCAGAAAAGCATAACATCGGTATCGTAGTAATCGAGCTGGGCAACTTGACAGATGTGAGGTTGCGACACATTGAAAATAGTCCATCACCAATGCTCTCAACGCTATCAGAAATAGCAACTTCAACGAGCGACTCACACTCAGCAAAAACACGTGAATTAACCTCCGTCACACTGTTAGGAATAGCTATAGTAGAGAGCTTATTGCATCGATAAAAGGCCTCCGTGCCAATACTTTGAAGCGTTTCCGGCAACCAGACATCTTCAAGCTCCTTACACTCTGAGAAGGTATAGTCCGAAATTGAGCTAAGGCCCTCGGGCAAATAGATGCTCTTGAGCCTGTGACTCATTGGATAACGCTCCTGGAAATTGCCCACGGTGCTGACATCGCCATAAAACTCTATGACGCCAATCTGCTCATAACTGTGCGACTTGATAGCTGCACCGAAACCATTGGTGAACTTATCCTGGTATTCAGGCACAAATATCTCTCCATCAGTCGTAGTGTAATATATTTTGCTGCTATCATCAGCATATTGCGTAATGGAGTACTGGATGAACGTATCAGGATCATCCTCCAACACAATTCGCACAAAAGAGTAGCGAGTTGCCCCATCGACATTTTTCTCGAGGTTCAACACTACGCAATCTGCACTGTCGTCATTACTATCGCAGCTAATCCACGACGTAGCCTCCTCGTCTATTTCCACTCTGCACTTCGCACTGGATTGATACTCGATACGAAGCGATTGAGCAATAGGCATAGCGACAATATCGCTATTAGTTATACTCTCCTATACGGGCTTTGTGTCTATGTCATCAATGTCACTACCGCACGAGACAGAGGCAACAACTGCTAATATAAGAGATACCAAAGAGAGATACTTTTTCATAATAAATACTTTTAATTAAATTCCTCTAACAAAAGTAACCGTTTTTTTCAAATCGAACAACTAAATAGGAGCAAAATTAAGAGCATAGATAAGAAAAGAGCACTATATCGCCACTTTTTCTTACCGAATACTTGTTATCTTCATTTTAGTTTGTAACTTTGCCGCATCATTTATCACAACAATATGATTGTAGTAAACCGAGTAGCTGAACTTAATGCAGCATTAGCAAATCACGCCAAAGAGGGCGTAGGATTTGTACCTACAATGGGAGCACTCCACGCTGGCCACCGCTCGCTCGTTGAGCGTGCACGCCGCGAGAACGAGACCGTTGTAGTTAGTGTCTTTGTTAACCCAACACAGTTTAACGACAAGAACGACTTGAAGAACTACCCTCGCACCCCAGAGGCCGACTGTGCCATCTTGGAGGCTGCAGGTGCAGATATCGTCTTTATGCCTACTGTCGAGGATATCTATCCCGAGCCTGATACCCGCGAGTTCGACTTCGGCCTTATCGACAAGGTTATGGAGGGTGCAACACGCCCTGGCCACTTCAATGGCGTTGCTCAGGTTGTAAGCCGCCTCTTCGACATCGTAAAGCCTCAGCGTGCATACTTCGGCGAGAAGGACTTCCAGCAGATTGCCGTAATCAAGGCTATGGTCGAGCAGCTTGCCATCGACATCGACATCATTGAGTGTCCTATCGTTCGTGGTGAGGATGGCCTCGCCCTCTCGTCACGCAACGAGCTCCTCACCGTAGACCACCGCAAGGCAGCACCACACATCTACGCTACCATCAAGCAGTGCTCTGAGAAGATGGCTACGATGACTCCTGCAGAGCTCACCGAGTGGGTGGTAGAGACTATCGACTCAAACCCATTGCTCAAGACCATCTACTTTGAGGCTGTTGACGCACGCACAATGCAGAAGGTTGAGAATTGGAGCGACTCTGAGCGTATTCAGGGTTGCTGTGCAGTGCAGGCTGGCGAGATACGTCTCATCGACAATATTAAGATTAAGTAACTCTTCCCAAACTATGTTTATAGAGAGAATGAAATCTAAGATTCACCGCGTGCGTGTGACCGAGGCGAATCTCAACTACGTTGGTAGCATCACCATCGACGAGGACCTTATGGATGCAGCGGGTCTCATCGAGGGCGAGAAGGTGCAGATCGTAAATAACAATAATGGTGAGCGTATCGAGACCTACGTTATCAAGGGTGAGCGTGGCAGCGGATGTATCTGCTTGAATGGTGCTGCAGCTCGCAAGACTGCTGTGGGCGACATTGTGATCATTATGGGCTACGGTTTTATGGACTTCGAGGAGGCTAAGAGCTTCCAGCCAAAGGTTGTCTTCCCCGACGAGCGTACTAACCGTATTCTCTAAAAGTGGAGACCAAGATAGTTAAGGGCTATGCACAGCAAGTGCGTGGTCCTTTTTTTGTTTAAGCACACGATGAGAAATAGGCAACTTTGAGAACAACAAGCAGCGAGTGCAACAACGCAAAATGAGATAGGAGAGACATTTCGCTTAGATACCACACTACTATAAGCACTTTTTATCCACAAGAGATTTTGTATTGCAAATTTTATTAGTATCTTTGCACGATATATCTACTGCAACGTATGGAGCTACTTACGAACATAATCACCGGCTATCTCAAGCACAACAAGCGTCTTGTTGTGCCACGCTTCGGTGCGTTCATCGTCAAGCAGCCCGCAGGCGAGATTATCTTCTCGGAGCTTATGCGTAACGACGACGGCGTACTACGCTCGCTGCTCGTAGCCTACGGATGTAACGAGATTGCCGCCAATGGCATAATCGACCGCTTCACGTTCGAGATTCGTCACAAGGTTGCTGAGGGTGGTGTCTACGTGATCCCCAACTTCGGAGAGTTCCTCGAGGGTGAGAATAACACCATACGCTTCAGACAGAAGCGTGAGCCCCAGGTCTTTGGTGGCAAGATAAAGCCCCCAATCGAGTGCTTCAACGAGGAGAAGCTCAAGCTGCAACGCATACAGCGAATTCGTCAGCAGCAGTGCGAAAACCTCACCGGCCACAGCACTCATCGCAAGCTCAAGACCTCGCACGCAATCACCACAAACAACCAACGAGCAACCAACGACGAGGATGCCGACCTCGGAAAGCCAGACAAATATCTGCGTGGTCTCAAATACGAGAATCGCAAGGGTCGTGGCAACGACGAGGAGCACTTCGGCAACGAGCGTCCCGCATCAAATGGCTCTGGACGTTTGATTATGGTGCTCATCGTAGCAATACTAATCGGCGTGGCGGGTTGGTTTACGTGGCGATGGACACAGCATAACAATGCAACTACAGATGCCTCTAACATCAATAAGGAGACAGAGGCAGTTATTGTGGTTCAAGACTCATTGGCAGGCAACGAGACTATTGAGGTTACCACCGAGAATACAGAGGCAGCAACACCTCAGTCTACAACAGAGCCAACTACAGCACCCACTACGGAGCGTCCTACGCTGATAACGCCATTGTTCCCGACCTTATTTACAGCACCCGCAACGGGCAACACACTTACTGAGTAACACGCGACAAAGAGTATGACACCAAACGAACTACTTAGTGCAAAGATGCGTTTTGGCATCATTGGCAACTCTGAGGCACTCAACAACGCCTTGGAGGTAGCTATGCGTGTAGCCCCCACCGACCTCTCAGTGTTAGTTACTGGCGAGAGCGGTGTAGGTAAGGAGTTCTTTCCTCAGGTGATTCACGCCTACTCGGCACGCAAGCATAATAAGTATATCGCCGTTAACTGCGGAGCAATCCCAGAAGGCACTATCGACTCCGAGCTCTTTGGTCACGAGAAGGGTTCATTTACGGGAGCCATCGAGAGCCGTAAGGGCTACTTCGAGGAGGCAGATGGCGGCACCATATTTCTCGATGAGGTAGGCGAACTTCCACTATCCACTCAGGTACGACTCTTGCGAGTGTTGCAGACTGGTGAGTTTATGCGTGTCGGCTCTGCCAAGGTGCAGAAGACAAATGTACGTGTGGTGGCAGCTACGAACAACAACCTTCTTAAGTCGATTGCCGATGGTCGCTTCCGCGAGGACCTCTACTATCGTCTCAACACCGTGCCCATCAGCGTGCCAGCATTACGTGAGCGTAAGGGCGACATATATCTCCTCTTTCGCAAGTTTGCAAGCGACGTAGCACTACAATATCGTATGCCTGCCATAACGCTCGATGAGACTGCCCGACAGCTACTCGAGAACTACCACTGGCGAGGCAATATTCGACAGCTTAAAAATGTTGCAGAGCAGATATCTGCGATTGAGCAAAATCGCGACATCACAGCCGAGACTCTGCGACGTTACCTCCCAGACGAGGGCTACAACATTCACCCCGCTAATAGCAGTGGCGGAGGCTACAATGACCTTAACGAGCGTGAGCTGCTCTACAAGATACTCTTCGATATGCGTAATGACATCAACGACCTTAAGCGTATGATGAGCGAGGCGATGCGAGGACAACATAGCGAGAGTTCTCAACCCACGAACACACATCACGACGTTGTGGGCCTGCTCCCTGAGCCGCAGCACACACTACCTCCACGCTACGACCTCGGCGAGGTGATAGAGGTCTACGACGAGCCTATGCGTGAACTCACCAAAGACGACGTGCAACGTGATCAGATACTCAAAGCACTACGTAACAATGGTTTTCGACGCAAAGATGCGGCCCGCGAGTTGTTCATCTCTGAACGTACGCTATACCGCCGAATGAAGGCACTCGGCATTGACGATAACACAAAATAGAGACTATGAAACATCTAAGACGAATACTTCTCATAGCAGTGACAGCCATCACAGCATCGCTCATAGCTATTAGCTGTGGCTACAAGGTGACTTACAACCTCTCGGGAGGCTCTATCCCCCCTGAAGCGAAGACATTCTCTGTGGCCTACTTTCCAAACAATGCACCAATGGTAGCCCCAACTTTGAGCAACGTGCTCACCGAGGGTCTCCGCGATAAGTTCTCGCGACAGACACGCCTCGAGCAGGTAGAAGAGGGCGGCGACTTTGCATTTGAGGGTGAGATCACTAACTACACCTCGACAACAGCATCTGTGTCGAGTGGCGACTATGCACTTCAAAACCGACTCACAATCACTGTGAAGGTAAACTTCCAGAATGCTGTCGACCAGACATTGTCGTTCAATGCCAAGACCTTCTCGGCGTACGCTGACTACGACTCATCTCAGCTCCTTGTCGACGTCCAGGACCAGCTTATAGAGGATATTTGCGAGGATCTAATTAATGATATATATATGGCCGCAGCGGGCAATTGGTAGTATGGCAACACTTCAGAAGATAGTCTACACATCGAGCGACACGCCACGAAGCGACATCGAAGCCATCGTGGCACGCTACCCATGGTGGAGTGCAGCACGCCTGCGTCTCTATCGCTCGGATAGAGAGAGGTGCGACACCAAGACCCGACTCATTGCGGAGCTTCACCCACTCGGTGCTATCGAGCGTCAAACGATAGACATCGCAAAGCTCACAACACTTACAACAGATGACAGAATAGATAAATTCTTAAACCTCGACAACTATCGTATCGTGGCTGAGGAGGGCGATGCCGAGGATGTCTCAACAGTCGATTTTGGCGACGACGAGGAGATGGTGAGTGAAGAATTAGCAGAAATATACCTAAATCAGGGACTTTATGACCAAGCAATTGACACTTATCGCAAATTAAGTTTGCTAAATTCAGAAAAAAGTATTTACTTTGCGGGACTAATTGCAAAAATTGAGGAGAAACGAGTTAATAACTAACATAGAATAATTAAATCTATAAACTATGTATACATTTTGCATTATTATGATTGCTATCGCAAGTATCCTCTTGATACTTGCCGTATTGGTTCAGTCGCCTAAGAGCGGTATGGCTGCTAACTTTGGTGCTGCAAACCAGACAATGGGTGTTCGCCAGACTTCAGACTTCCTCGAGAAGTTCACTTGGGCTATGGTGGCTGCCATCGTATTGTTCACACTCCTTTCTGTAACTGCAATGCCTTCAAAGGATGCTAAGGAGAGCGAGGGCTTCAACCCAATCGAGGCTTCTAAGCCTGCTGAGGTGGAGGCTGAGGCTACAACACTCGAGATTCCTGCTGACGGTACTGCTGTTGAGGCTACAGTTACCACAGAGGGTGAGGTTGTTGCTACTGAGGAGGCTCCAGCAGAGGCTCCAGCAGAGGCTCCAGCAGAGGCTCCAGTTGAGACACCTGCAGAGTAGTCCCAAACAGACAACGCAAGACAAGGTGTCTCGACTATGGTCGTGGCACCTTTTTTGCTTACATCGAAAACTATAAATCAGCCGACAAACCTATACCTATATATATAATATTAACCTTTAAATTTTTACGACTATGAAAAAATATGTTTGCACAGTATGTAACTACGTCTACGATCCAGAGGTAGGTGATCCAGACAACGGTATCGCTCCAGGTACTCCATTCGAGGAGCTTCCAGAGGATTGGGCTTGCCCACTCTGCCACCTCGGCAAGGATGTGTTCGAGGAGGAGTAGTTGCTAACTACACCACCAATCTACTGTCGCAATATTAGTATTGCGACAGTTTTTTTTATTATATATATGCTTTTTAGAGCTAATAGTCGCCCAAATGTAGTTTTAGACGAAGCAAGAATTTGTAACTTTCATTTTTTTGTCACAACTTTGAATTAGTTTTTTACCTACTAATAGACATAAACCATAAAACTTTAAAATCTACTACAATGGCACAGATTGAAAAACCTGCAATTCTTGTTGTTGATATGCTCAACGACTTTGTCTATGGTGCTTTGGCTTGCGATCGTGGTAAAGCAATAATCCCCGCTACGCAACGCCTTCTCGATGCTGCTCGCGAGGCAGGGATCCCAGTAATTTTCTGCAACGATGCACATATCAAGGGCATCGACCGCGAGCTCAAGTTGTGGGGCGACCACGCTATCGCCGGCACAGAGGGGGCGAAGGTAATTCCCGAGCTCAACGCGGGCGAAGGCGACTATATCGTACCAAAGCGTCGCTACAGCGGATTCTTCCAGACCGACCTCGACATCCTGCTCAAGGAGCTTGGAGTCAAGAGTGTTATTATGACAGGCCTCCACACCCATATGTGTGTACGTCACACCTCTGCCGATGCCTACTGTTTAGGCTACGATGTTGTGGTTGCACGAGAAGCAACAGATGCCTTCACAGAGGAGGACTACAACATCGGCCTTGCATATCTCAAGACCTGCTATGGTGCCGAAGCCCTAAGCAACGATGAGCTTATAGCGATGTTCTAACACTAAAAATAGCAAGTTACCCCACTCTTTGACGAGAAGATTGGGGTAATTTTCATTTATTTTCAAAGAATTAGCCACAAGGTGTTGCAAATAAGAAAATTATTACTACCTTTGCGACGCTTTATGCACAAAACTTTAATTAATTACACAATTATGAACAATTACGAAACCGTTTTCATTGTCACTCCCGTGCTCTCTGACGCACAGGTGCAGGAGGTTGCTGACAAATTCCAGGGCGTAATCACCGAGAACGGCGGTCAGATTGTGAATGTGGAGAACTGGGGCCTTAAGAAGCTCGCTTATCCTATTCAGAAGAAATCTACCGGCTTCTACTTCCTCGTGGAGTTCACTGGTGAGGGCTCAATCATTAACACGCTTGAGACACAGTATCGTCGTGACGAGCGTATCATTCGTTTCTTAACTTTCAAGCAGGACAAGTTCGCTGTTGAGTACTCTCAGAAGCGTCGTGCTAAGCTTGCTAACAAATCACAGGAGGAGTAAACTATGGCAGAGAACACACAGCAGGGTGCATCTGAGATCCGCTATCTCAACCCAGTTTCAGTTGACGTTAAGAAGAAGAAGTACTGCCGCTTTAAGAAGCTCGGTATTAAGTACGTAGATTATAAGGATGGTGAGTTCTTGAAGAAGTTCTTGAACGAGCAGGGTAAGATTTTGCCTCGTCGTCTCACTGGTACTTCTCAGAAGTTCCAGAAGAAGGTTGCTCAGGCAGTTAAGCGTGCTCGTCACCTCGCAATCCTTCCATTCGTAACTGATTGTATGAAATAATAAAGAGGAGGATAGACTATGGAAGTAATTCTTATCAAAGACGTAGAGAACTTGGGCTACGCAAACGACATCGTTAACGTACGTCCTGGCTATGCCAACAACTACTTGATTCCTCAGGGTTTCGCTAAGTCTGCAACTGCTTCTGCAAAGAAGGTACTCGCAGAGAACCTTCGCCAGCGTGCTCACAAGGACGCTAAGATCCTTGCTGATGCTCAGGCTTTGGCTGAGACTATCAACAACCTTCACCTCACTATCACAGCTAAGGCTGAGGAGGAGAAGATCTTCGGTGCAGTTACAGCTGCTGACCTCGCTGCTGCTCTTCAGGAGAAGGGTATCGAGGTTGACCGCAAGAATATCACTGTTGACTCTGTAAAGACTCTTGGTGAGTTCGAGGCTATTGCTAAGCTTCACCGCGAGGTAAAGGCTACTATCAAGTTCGCTGTTGTAGCTGAGTAATCTCAGGCATATACCAATATCGAGGGCTATCCTTTTGGATAGCCTTTTTTTTTCGTTTATTGATCAACTCGTTATTGGCTAAATCATATGTTCATCCCTTAGATGATAAGATGAAATAATGAGGTTGAACAGGCCAAACATTGATCACCTGAAAAAAGTTTGCCTACTCACGTCCAAACTCCATCAGAAAATGTAAAGAAAGCCATTGGCAAGGTCGAACATACTACCCTGCACCCTTTTGGTTCTTGCTGACAAAAGTTTTTTGAGCACATTACCAGAAATGAGTATTTCAAATTTGCAAAAATCGAATGTAACTAATAAAAATTACACCGAAGTTTAATACCTTGAAAATGGCTTTCGAAAGTCGTGAGATTAACATCGGAATTTACAAAAGTTATAACCAACACGACAATTACAAACAATTTACATACCGTTAATTTGCATTTTGGACTACTTTTTTGGCATCTATGTTGCATCAAACATATATAAATTATTTGGCAATTTGAGATTTATTTTATAACTTTGTAGTGAAATTGAATGAGTAGATACGCTACGTACAATCATTTGGTTTTCAACTTTTTTGCAACTACACAACTATTCATAGTCGATGGCGAACAACATTCGTCATTGATGCGTGTGTATTGCAAATTATCGTTGCAACTACAAACAACAAACACATAAACAAACAATTTTTATTAATTTAAACTACACACACAATGAAAAAGCTTCTATCTATTTTGGCTTTGGCACTCGCGTTTGTTGCCTGCCAGAATGAGCCTAACATTGGTGACAAGAACAGCGATCTTGCAAATGTTGTTCTTAACATCGAGGCTCCTGAGCTTGCTACCCGTGCTGACAGTGATGCTGATGCGGGTAAGAACAGTGCATTTGGTGCAATCGACTTCTTCAACGATGCCGATTGGGCTAACTATGACGTGCGTTACATCCTCGAGGTGTACGCTGCAAACGACGAGGGTACAGGCGAGCCTATCTACCGCGAGCGTTTGGTAAACTACTTGGACAAGTATGCTCCTACTCAGTTTGAGTTGCGTCTTGTGCCTAACCGTGAGTACAAGTTCGTAGTATTTGCTGACTTCGTAGAGCAGGGTTCTAAGGATGACCTCTACTACGACACTACAGATCTTCGCAACATCACAGCTAAGACAGGTGTTGAGGGTTGGAACGCAATGAACGAGGTACGCGATGCTTACTTTGTATCTGAGAATGTAGAGGTTTCTACAAGCCTTACAGAGACTCTTACATTGACTCGTCCTTTCGGTAAGATTCGTGTTATCGCTACTGACCTCGACTATATCGCTGGCTACTCTAAGCCTGGCTATGTAGAGGTTACTTACCACACTGAGGCTCTCTACAAGTCGTTCAACGCTGTCAATGGCGACCTTAACGAGACACAGTTGGCTGATACAGAGCTTGCCTACGCTTACGAGGTTAAGAAGGATGCACCTTACACTGAGGGTTACGATGCAGAGGCTAAGAACCAGACTCTCTTCGCAGATTACCTCTTCGCACGTGAGGGCCAGCAGATTCCAGTAAACTTCAAGATGGCTGTTTACGAGACTAAGGGTGGTCGTCTTATCAAGGAGACTGACTTCAACACTCAGATTCCAGTTCAGCGTAACTACTTGACAACTATCACTGGTGATATCCTCACAACTCAGGCAAACATCAACATCTTGATCGATGACAAGTTCGATGGTGAGATGCTTAATCCTTCAATGGAGTCAATCGCAGCTCCTGTCGTTACTGCAACTGTTGAGGGTAACACTGTAACTCTCGCATGGGAGGCTGTTGAGGGTGCTGCTAAGTACTACACACGCATTGTTGCTGAGGGTAACACTGCATTCGAGGAGACTGCAGAGCTTTCTAAGGTTTACACTGACCTCTCTTGGGAGACTGAGTACACATTCGAGGTTTACGCAGTTAACGAGAAGGGTCTTGTTTCTGAGACTACTGAGGTTAAGGCTACTACTGAGAAGGAGCCTATCTCATACAAGCTTTACTTCAACAACCTTGCAAACTGGGATGCAGTTTACGCTCATATTTGGGCTAACGATGGCGAGGATCTCGGCCTCGAGGCATCTGAGTGGCCTGGTCGCAAGCTCACAGAGACTGAGACAATTGAGGAGGTAACATACTATGTATTCCAGCTTCCTGCAGCTGCTACTGGTAAGACTGTAAACGTTGTATTCAACGATGGCAACGGCTCACAGACTAAGGATCTTAGCGGTGTAGCAACTGAGAACCTCTTCTTCGACAACTACGTTGAGCCAGTTGCTCCATCTGAGGTTGTTGTCTACCTTAAGCCTAACGCTAACTGGATGGTTGACGGAGCTCGCTTCGCTGCTTACTTCTTCGGTAATGGCGAGACGTGGGTTGACGCTACACTCGTTGAGGGTGAGACTGACATCTACGCAGTAACTGTTCCTGCAGGCTTTGAGGATATCATCTTCTGCCGCATGAATCCTAACGCTGCAGCTAACAACTGGAACAATAAGTGGAATCAGACTGCAGACCTTAAGGTTCCTACTGATGGTACTAACCTATATACTGTTAAGGAGAATACATGGGACAATGGTGGTGGTGCTTGGTCTACTTATGCTCCTGCTGTTGTTGAGCCTACTGAGCCTGTAGCTCTTGCTGCTCCTGTTGTTAAGGCTGAGGTTGAGGGCAACGTTGTAACCCTTACTTGGGAGGCTATTGAGAACGCTGCTAAGTATGGTATCACTGTTGGTACTGAGATGCCAGTATTCGTTGAGGAGACAACCTATGTATTCACTGGCGAGTACGAGACTGAGTACACATTCTCAGTTGTAGCTGTTCCTGAGGATGAGGAGAATTTCACTGCATCTGAGCCTGCTACAGCTAAGGCTACTACCGAGGCTGCTCCTGCTGTAGGTCCTACTTACACAACTGTTGCCGAGTTCTTGGCTGCTGCTGAGGATGAGTCTGCAACTGCACCTATGTACACATTGAAGGGTACTATCACAGCTGTTGCTAACACATCATATGGTAACTTCGACCTTACTGACGACACTGGCACTGTATATATCTATGGTCTTTGCTCTCCTGATGGTGCTACTAACAAGTATTGGGCTACTTCAGGTGCTAAGCTTGGTGACGATATCGTAATTAAGACTGTTCGTGCATCGTTCAATGGCACAGCTCAGGGTAAGAACGCTTGGTTCGTTGAGCTTGTTTCTCCAGGTACACGTCCATTCTACACTGTTGATCCAGCAGCTGTTGATTTCGCATCTGCAGGTGGTGAGCAGGATATCGAGGTATTTGCTTACAACACTGATGCTGCTGTTACAGCTACATCTGACAATGCTGCATTTGAAGTTGGTGTAAATGGCTACGTTGTTACAGTAACTGCTGCTGCTAACGAGCTCGAGGAGGCGGTAACAGGCAATATCACTATCAAGGTTGGTGATTTGGAGCCTACTGTTGTTAAGGCAACTATCGCTGCTAAGCCTGCTTCAGGCGTCGTTGAAGGTGGTTCTGATGACTTCCACACAATCTCTGCTACTAACACATCATACGTCTCTGGTAAGACAACTGCAGGTTGGAACTATAAGAACTGTGCAATCTTCAAGGGTGGTACATCTGACTCAAGCCCTGCATTCAAGATGATTGGTGATGCAACTAACCGTGCACTCTGTATGAACGGTAAGACATCAGCAGTTGGCTCAATTACTTCTCCAACTCTTACTACTGGTTGCGGTACTTTGAAGTTCAACTATGGTCTTCCATTCTCTGATACTAAGATGAAGTTCCGTGTTGACATTATTCAGAATGGTGAAGTTGTTAAGACCTTCACTGTTGATAAGTCTTCAGCTACCAAGTTGACAAAGTACTCACACGAGGAGGTTATTAACGTGGCAGGTGATTTCCAGATTGTCTTCACTAACTTGAGTCCATCAAATAACACAGGCAACAAGGACCGTACTGCTATTTGGGACGTTGAGTGGACTGGTTACAACAACTAATTGTTATAACAGACTTCTATCAAAGGCACTCGCTTCGGCGGGTGTCTTTTTTTTGCCCCCAAATTTCACAATGAAATATAGTAATTTGCAATAATTTCATTTTATCGTTCGTTAATTCAAAAATTATGTGTAACTTTGCGTGCTTATATACATAAGCAAACGAACAAAAACGAAAAATGAAGCGTCTTACATCCTACATACTCGCTATCGTGGCCGTAGCAATAGCTACAACATCGTGCGACGGAGTCAACAAGGCACTCAAGACCAACGACCCTCAGTATGCCTACGAAGAGGCTCTTAGATTCTATGGCGAGGAGAAGTGGCGTCAGGCATCCGACCTCTTCACAGCGTGCCGTCACGTCTATGTAGGCTCACCTCGCGAGGATTCACTCTCATTTTACAACGCACACTGCAAGTTCAAGGATCGCAACTGGGATGAGGCAGCAACAATGTTCGACGAGTTCCGCCGCAAGTTTGGCCGTAGTCCATTTATCGAGGATGCCGAGGGTATGTATGCCTTGTGCTACTTCTATATGTCGCCATCGCCACAGCGAGATCAGGCGGTGACAACAGAGGCAATCATAGCCATAACAGAGTTCCTCTCTCGCTATCCACAGTCGGACAAGGTAGATGAGTTCAACGAGATGCTCGACATACTCACCGAGCGACTTATGGAGAAGAGCTACCTCAATGCCTACACATATTTCAAGATTGGTCGCTACAAGTCGGCAATCGTGGCATTCAAGAATTCGCTCAAGCAGTATCCCGACACCCCTCGCAAGGAGGACATAATGTACTACACAACGGTATCAGCCTACCGCCTTGCATCAAACTCTATCGAGTCAAAACAGGTGGACCGCTACTTGGCAACACTCGACTACTACTACTCGTTCATCAGCGAGTATCCCGAGTCTAAGCGTCGCAAGGAGCTTGAAAACATCGCAGAGCACTCTCGCGACTTCCTCGACAAAAACAGAGATACCGAATAGTGCTGTGCAAAGCCAGGGAAAGTAGTAACACTGATAAAGCCCTGTAGGCATACTTATATTTATATAGAAGAGTAATAAACAACAATATAACGCTATGGAGATTAAGAAGAACATTCCCAGCAACACTATCACACGCAAGCTCGTAGACCTCGACCAGCCAACAGGCAATATCTACGAGAGCATCAACATCATCGCTCGTCGTGCTAATCAGATTGCTACAGAGCTCAAGGCGGAGATCAACCGCAAGCTTGCCGACTTCTCGACACCTAACGACAACTCTGTTGAGGAGACATTCGAGAACCGCGAGCAGATCGAGATCTCACGCTACTACGAGCGTCTTCCAAAACCAGCAATCATCGCTACTGAGGAGTTCCTCGATGGTGAGGTAGGCTTCCGTCACGGCAACGAGAAATAGTGACACTCACTATCCTACCTGGGTAGTTAAAAGTGTGTAATATGCTTAACGGAAAACACATCATACTCGGCATAACTGGCAGCATAGCAGCTTACAAAGCAGCTATGCTGTGCCGTCTTTTAGTGAAGGAGGGTGCCGAGGTGCGTGTCATTATGACACCATTGGCAAAGCAGTTCATCACGCCACTTACGATGGCGACACTCTCGAAGCACCCAATACTTGTTGAGTTCTTCAATCCCGAGAATGGCGAGTGGAACTCACACGTGTCGCTTGGCGAGTGGGCAGATATGTTGCTCATCGCACCCGCCACAGCCAACACTCTGGCTAAAATGACTACGGGCATTGCTGACAACCTTTTGCTCACAACCTACCTCTCGGCACGTTCGAAGGTTGCCGTAGCTCCTGCTATGGACCTCGATATGTATGCCCACATCACCACACAGCAGAACCTCAAAACTCTTGCCGAGCGTGGTGTTGCCATCATCGAGCCGGGAGCTGGCGAACTTGCAAGTGGCCTTGTAGGCAAGGGCCGTATGGCCGAGCCTGAGGAGATTGTCGAGCAGGTAAAGGCTATCTTTGCTGCCGAGAAGCAGCAGACTCTCGCTGGTAAACGATATATCGTCACAGCGGGTGCCACAATCGAGCCTATCGACCCTGTTCGCTACATCACCAACCACTCTACAGGCAAGATGGGATATGCCATCGCCGAGGAGTTGGCACGTCGTGGTGCTGAGGTGAAGCTCATATCAGGCCGCACAAACCTCGCTGTACCCCAGAGTGTAGAGCGTATCGACGTGCTCACTGCTGAGGATATGTACAACGCATCAGTACGTGAGTGGGCATCAGCTGACGGAGCTGTTATGTGTGCCGCCGTTGCTGACTACACACCAAAGTGTGTTGCCGACCGCAAACTCAAGAAGTCGGACGACGACCTTAAAATTGAGCTTCGTCGCACCAAGGATATCGCCAAGGAGCTGGGCGAGAATAAGGGTCAGCGTACTCTCGTTGGATTCGCCCTTGAGACTGACAACGAGGAGGCTAATGCCGAGGGCAAACTCCAGCGTAAGAACCTCGACTTTGTTGTTCTCAACTCACTACGCGACAAGGGTGCTGGCTTCGCTGGCGACACCAACAAGATTACTATCATCGACGCGAATGGCCGCGAGGAACATCCACTTATGTCAAAGCGAGATGTCGCTTCGATTATCGTCGATAAGATTGAAAAAGTTATACGCTAACAGACTATGCTCAAGAGCCTTACCATAGAGAACTACGCCCTCATTGACTCGCTCCACGTTGAGTGGGACGACCATCTGAACATCATCACGGGTGAGACAGGTGCAGGTAAGTCTATCCTTCTCGGTGCACTCGGAATGCTTCTTGGTGCTAAGAACGAGGGACAGGCCACTAAAGACCTTACAAAGAACTGCGTAATTGAGGCAACATTCGCTATTGACGGCTACGGCTTAGAGCATATCTTCGAGGCTAACGACCTCGACTATGAGGCTGAGATTGCTATTCGCCGCATCATCACCCCCGCAGGCAAGAGCCGTTCGTTCGTTGGCGATATGCCTGTGCCTCTTACAGTGCTCAAGGAGCTAGGCTCTCACCTCATCGACATCCACTCACAGCACCAAAACTTAATCCTTTCGTCGGAGGATTTCCGCATATCGACGCTTGACACCCTTGCCGACAATAGGGAGATAAGAGAGCGTTACACTACCCTACTCACGTCACTCAACTCGCTACGCACAGAGTACCGAGAGCTCGAGACTAAGTTTAAGGCTGCACGCAATGACGAGGAGTGGCTTCGCCACATTGTAGAGGAGCTGCGTGCCGCAAAACTCAAGGAAAACGAGCAGGCAGAGACTGAGCAGAAGCTCGCAACACTCGAGAGTGCCGACCGCATTGGCGAAGCACTCACGACACTGCGTAACACTCTTGACGACGAGGAACTTGGCTCGCTAACAACCCTCACACGCTCACAACGAGAGTTCGAGGCTATTGGTGACAAATACCCCGAAGGCATCAACATCGCTGAGCGTCTAAAGTCGGTACTTGCTGAGCTCAAAGATCTTAGCCTTACAGCCTCTAATGAGTCTGAGCGTATTGATGCCGACCCAGAGCGTTTGCAAAAACTTAGCGACAGGCTCAACACCATCTACTCGCTCGAGATGAAGCATCGTGCAGAGAGCTACGATGATCTTCTACGAAAAGCTGCTGAATATGAGGCTCGCCTCGCAACTATCGATAACAGCGATACTGAACTCCGCGAGCTACAAGCACGCATCGCCGAGGCTGAGGCAGCGTGCTCAAAGGTTGCTGAGGAGCTGCGTGCAAGCCGTAAGGGTGTATGTGCAGAGTTCGAAGAGCGTATTGTCACAATGCTTCGCCAACTCGGTATGGATGATGCTCAGTTTATGGTTGATATTACAGCACTTGACAACTTCACTCCATCGGGATGCGACAGTGTAGTATATCTCTTCACCGCTAACCGCACCACACGTCCAGGAGCCATTGAACGTATTGCCTCTGGTGGTGAGCTCTCACGAGTGATGCTCGCACTTAAGGCTCTACTCGTTGAGAAGATCAAACTCCCGACAGTAGTCTTTGATGAGATTGACACAGGTGTATCGGGACGTATTGCCGATGCTATGGGACACATCATTGCCTCTATGGCCGAGGGTATGCAGGTTATCGACATTACCCACCTACCACAGGTTGCCTCGAAGCGAGGTGCTCACTTTGTGGTCTACAAAAATGAGGGTCACACCAACATCCAACGACTAAGCGAACGTGAACGTTGCGACGAGATTGCTAAGATGCTCTCTGGTAGCGAGATCACCGAAGCAGCACGCAAACAAGCAAAAATCCTCTTGGGTTAACCCAAGAGGATTTTTATTGTATACAAATTAAACTTCTATTGTATATGATTTAATTAAATTGCTTATTTACAATAATTTCTTCTTAGAAGGAATCACCAAAAACTCCTTGAGATAGAAAGGTTCAAAATAGGCAAGATCCTCGAACTGTTTAGCATTGAAGGCCTCCTCAGCAAGGCGGACTATGCCTCGTGCCGATGGCGACACAGCAACACATATAGCATCCGATAGCACATCTGAGCACTTAGCAGCACCATTACCAAATATCACAAGTTTACTACCATCACGCCACTGCTTGAAACTCTCTTCTGTGACGACCTCAGCAACGACCTCTGAGAGGGGGTTACACTCGTTATCGAAGATCTGAGCATAGACCTCCATACGTCGGGCATCGACCATAGGACACAAGCGAGCACCACTCCACTCGTCATCCTCAATATCGAGAATACCGGCGTCGAAGTCCTCACGTGCAACCTCAGAGAGTGCATCGAGCGAGCCTACAGAGATAAGTGGAATACCAAGAGCATAGCACATACCCTTTGCAAACGAGACTCCGATACGCAGACCTGTATACGAGCCAGGGCCCTTACCCACTGCGATAGCATCGAGGTCTGCAGGCTGAACACCTGTCTCACGCAGAAGCTCATCAACGAAGAGAGCAACCTTCTTGGCGTGGTCACGACCCTCGTCACTCTCACGAAGAGCCATAAGCTCACCATCGTTAGCAAGAGCTACAGAGCAAATATCTGTACCTGTTTCAATAGATAATATAAGTGCCATAATTAATTGGTTATCTGCGGTTAATCTTCATCGCCTTATCCATCTCACGCTTAGCGTCGTTCTCCTTGATATACTCACGCTTGTCGTAAGCCTTACGTCCGCGTGCTAGGCCGATAGCAACCTTTGCAAGGCCTCGATCGTTAAGGAATAATCGAAGTCCCACCACTGTCAAACCACGATCTTGAAGCGAACGCTGCAACTTATTAAGCTCTTTGCGATTAAGCAACAACTTACGATCACGTTTAGGGACGTGGTTATTGCACGTTCCCCAGGTATACTCAGCGATATTTACGTTACGAATCCAAAGCTCATTACGCTCGAAATAGCAGTATGAATCGACGAGCGACGCCTTGCCAAGTCTCAGCGACTTGATCTCGGTGCCAACGAGCACAATACCAGCGATATACTCCTCGATAATCTCATAATCGAAAGTAGCACGCTTGTTTCGTATATTTACATTTTTATAGTCTGCCATATCAATATTTTTTCAAACAAACACCTCGCGGCACGAGTTTTGTCCCTCTCGAGGTGGGTGTTCGGCAAAGGTAACTAATTCTTTTATCTTTGATATGTTTTACACATCTTTAGTTTATTTTCTGTTTGCACACCGCCAGCGTAGTGATACGTGGGCAGCCGGACACCCTCTTTTTTAAATCCCTAAATAAGTCGTTTGGTGACATTAGCCAACATACCACGCACCGCCAAAAACTTGGTGAGTGCAGCAAGGACGCTCGACATCTCTTCGTCGTTCAGACCCGGCGTGCCGAGCCTCTTACGCAGCTCGGTAATACGCTGGTCCACAGTACGCCACTTGAAGAGCGACACTACAGATGGAACACCATCGGCAAGCTGCTCTTGAACGCTCTCGTTGTGAACATCCTTCTGCTCCCAAATGCGGCTAATCTGATAGTTGTCGTCCGAGGTGAGTAGGTCGACAGCCATTCGCGACACCTCTGGATCGTGATGATTAACAAAGCGATGCACGCTGACCTCGACACCTACACCCTGACGATCATACTCAGCGTGGTAGTCGTTGTATATCTGACTAAATACTGGATAACTCAGTGTCAAGCCATCTGCATCAAGCTCCGAGAAGATGTGCTCAGCAACATTATAGTCGTAATACTCTTTTGTCTGTTCATCGAGCACCGAGAAGTTGATATGCCCATACTTAAGCAAATACTTAACAATCTCCCTCTCAAGTGTATACATCGACGTACCTACAGACGTATCTGAAAGAACTCGGCCCTCACTATGCGGCGTAGATGTCGATATATGCTCCCCGCGTTCACGCTGTGCTTCGTGGGCCTGATGGCGACGCAGAAACTCTTGACCCTCGCGTCCTGCACGAGCACCCGCACGAACAAGGGCTACCTCAGAGCTTAGCGTATCTGCCGACGTATCCATAATCTCGGCACAATACTTCGTGTACTCCTGACGCTTGATGTTATCAGGGATGAGCGATATGCTCTCGACCATAGCACGTATAGCATTGGAACGCTGCATAGGGTCTGTGGCGTCGCCAAGCAGCAGTCGAGCCTTGAAGCCGAGGAAGTCCTGTGCCTCACGAGCGATATAGTCACGCAGCTGCTCAGAAGTATGTGTACGGGCAAATGTATCTGGGTCGTGCTCCTCGGGAAGTAGCACTATACGCACATTCATACCCTCCTTCAATATAAGGTCAACACCTCGCATCGACGCCTTGACACCAGCAGGGTCGCCGTCGTACATAAGGGTAATGTTATTTGTGAAACGACCAACAAGGCGTATCTGCTCCTCAGTAAGCGATGTTCCCGACGATGCCACAACATTCTCTACACCCGCCTGGTGCATAGAGATTACATCGGCATAGCCTTCGACCATAATCACGCAGTCCTCCTGCTGTATAGACTTCTTTGCAAAGAAGAGGCCGTAGAGTTCGCGACTCTTTGAATATATCTCGCTTTCAGGAGAGTTCTGATACTTGGCAACCTTCTTATCGGTACGCAACGTACGACCACCAAAGGCCACAACACGTCCCGAAACGTTGTGCACAGGAAACATCACACGATCATAGAATCGGTCACGCAGCTCCGAGCTACCCTCACGCTGAATGGTAAGACCTGTACTCAACAAGAACTCCTCTTTGTAGCCAGCAGAGCGGGCATCCTCCGTAAAGCGATTACCACGCGAAGGGCAGAATCCGAGGCCAAACTTGCGAATTGTAGCTTCGCTAAAGCCTCGCTTCGACGAGAAGTATGTGAGGGCTACAGCACGTCCCTCATCCTCGTTGTACATATACCGCTGAAAGTAGTCAGCAGCCCACTGATTAAGGGCAAACATACTCTCGCGATTGTTGTTTCGAGCGATATCCTCCTCGGTTTGAGCCTCCTCACGCACCTCGATACCATAGCGTTTAGCAAGCATCTTGAGGGCTTCGGGATAGCTAACACTCTCACTCTCCATAATGAAGTTGACAGCGTTACCTGCCTTACCACAGCCGAAACACTTGTAAATACCACGCGAGGGCGAGACCACAAAGGATGGGGTCTTCTCCTGATGGAACGGACAGCACGCCTGATAGTTAGCACCACGTCGCTTGAGTGTGACGTAGTCACCAACAATATCAACGATATTGACGACTGCAAATATTCGGTCTATGGTTTCACGATCAATCATTCGTGCAAAGATACAAAAAAAGTGCAAACTTCTCGCATCGAGCCACGAAAAAGAATAGAGCCAAAATACTTTTGAGCAAAAAGCTACGTTTATAATAAAGAAGATGAAAATAATTTTTGGCAAATAATTTTTTTTTACTAATTTTGTTCGATTGTAGAGCTTAAACAAAGCTATGATTTAGAACCTAAAATTAAACTTCAATATCTAAAATGAACAAAGACACACAGATTTTTGATTTGATCGCCGAGGAGCGTTCACGTCAGACCAAAGGCATCGAGCTTATCGCTTCTGAGAACTTCGTTAGCGACCAGGTGATGGCAGCTATGGGCTCAGTATGTACTAACAAATATGCTGAGGGCTACCCTGCAGCTCGCTACTATGGCGGTTGCGAGGTTGTCGACAAGATTGAGAATCTTGCAATCGAGCGTATCTGCAAGCTCTATGGTGCAGAGTATGCCAATGTTCAGCCTCACTCAGGTGCACAGGCAAATATGGCTGTATTCTTCGCTTGTCTTAAGCCTGGCGACACATTTATGGGCCTTGACCTCTCACACGGTGGCCACCTCTCTCACGGTTCACCAGTAAACATGTCTGGTATGTATTTCAACGCCGTAGGCTACAAACTCTCTGAGGAGACCGGCAACATCGACTACGATGAGATGGAGCGTTTGGCTATCGAGCACAAGCCTAAGCTCATCATCGGTGGTGCTTCAGCATTCTCTCGTGAGTGGGACTACAAGCGTATGCGTGAGATCGCTGACAAGGTTGGTGCTTTGCTTCTTGTCGATATGGCCCACACTGCAGGTCTTATCGCTGCAGGCTTGTTGAACAACCCTGTTGAGCACGCACATATCGTCACATCCACAACTCACAAGACTTTGCGTGGTCCTCGTGGCGGTATCATTCTTATGGGCAAGGACTTCGACAATCCTTGGGGCTACACAACACCTAAGGGCGTAGTGAAGAAGATGTCTCAGATCTTGAACTCTGCAGTATTCCCTGGCATCCAGGGCGGTCCACTCGAGCACGTCATCGCAGCTAAGGCAGTTGCCTTCGGCGAGGCCCTCACTCCAGAGTACGTTGAGTACCAGAAGCAGGTTGTTAAGAACTCTCAGGCATTGGCTGAGGCACTCACAAAGCGTGGTTACAAGATTGTATCAGGCGGTACTGACAACCATCTTATGCTCGTTGACCTCCGCACTAAGTTCCCAGAGCTCACTGGTAAACTTGCAGAGAAGTGCTTGGTTGCTGCCGACATCACCACAAATAAGAATATGGTGCCATTCGACTCACGCACACCATTTACCACATCTGGTCTTCGCTTCGGCACACCAGCTATCACAACTCGTGGCGTGAAGGAGGACAAGATGGACTACATTGCTGAGCTTATCGACCGCGTATTGTCTGACCCAGAGAACGAGGAGAACATCGCAGCTGTTCGCAAGGATGTGAACGCTATGATGAACGAGTACCCACTGTTCGCTTGGTAATAGCTAATTGACCAATACAAGAGGCTGCCTAACGCTTCATTAGGCAGCCTCTAAATTTAGTTTTAGATGGATTTAATCGTACCCTTCTTGCGAGATATTCACTTGAACGACAACCGTGAGTGGTACCTTGCAAACACCGACTACTACTTCAAGGCATTCGACCGCAATGCCCAGTATATCCAGAGACTCGTAGGACTCATCGGCAAGTTCGATCCGTCGATTGCACGCCTCAAGTTGCACCAGTGCAGCTTCAGCCTTGTGCGTGACCAGCGACTCAAGATAGATAACCGCATCTTTAACGACTTCCTCAGCGGCAGCTTCACGCGTGGAGGCAAGTATAGTGGCTACGCAAGCTACTACTACCAAATCTCGCCTGAGCCATCAAGCAGCGGAGGCTCGTTTCTCGCTGTGGGTCTATACCGTCCCAACAAGGAGCTCTTGGACCTGTTCCGCAAGACTATTGTGGATGAGGGGCTCGACAAGTTCGACACACTTATCAAGAGCACTGGGTTCAACCCATACCACAAGGATGAACTGAAGCGTATTCCATCAAAGGTGATCGTAGATCCCAAGTTCGAGGACTATGTCTATATGCGTCACATACTCCTCATCCTACCACTCAACATCGAATGGTTCTATAAGGAGGATTGGTGCGAGCGTACTGCAGAGGTCTTTGAGCGATGCAAGCCATTTGTCGACTTTGTAAATCGCATTGTGGACACTTATCGTTGTAGTAGTCCTCTTCCCGTGGGCCACGGTCTTCGCCCCATCAAGAAGCTCGAACGCGACTATGCTATGAGCCACGCCGAGGAGATTCTCCAACGACGAAGAGCAAATCCACTCGTCGAGGAACACTTCGGAGATGAGGATGATGAAGTCTAAAACTATGACAAACAGATTGAGCCTGCCTAACGATGTTAGGCAGGCTATTTTATAGGATAGTGACAGCAAAACCCTATTGGACGCACAAGTCACATTTTTAACCGACACACACTAAGCCTTAGGCATAAAAACACTAAAGGCGGCCCGAAGGTCGCCTTTAGTATTAGTTCCCGAGGGAATCTAATCCAAATTATTTCTGTGCGAAGAAGTTCTTAATATCCTCGTCCTCCAAAATGTTCTGAGTCTGGAAAACGTATGCACCAGTCTTCTCTGACTTAACCATCTTGATGCACTTTGTGTACTTCTTTGCGTTACCCGTCTTAAGGGTTGCAACTACTTTCTTTGCCATACTTTACCTCGTGTTAAAATTACTTAATCTCACGGTGAAGTGTTACTCGCTTCAAGTAAGGATTGTACTTCTTACGCTCCAAACGGTCAGGAGTATTCTTCTTGTTCTTGGTAGTAACGTAGCGTGACATACCTGCTACGCCGCTCTCCTTCTGCTCTGTGCACTCCAAGATTACCTGCACTCTGTTACCTTTCTTTGCCATTTTCTGTTACCTGTTTTTAGTAAACCTTCTTAGCAGCCTTAGCCTCACGAAGTGCAGCTGCAAGACCCTTCTTGTTGATTGTTTTGATACCAGCTACTGACACCTTCAAAGTGATCCAGCGGCCCTCCTCCTCTGACCAAAAACGCTTTGTTCTCAAGTTTGGAGAGAACTTACGCTTGGTGCGGATGTGCGAGTGAGAAACGTTGTTACCCACCATCGCTACCTTAC
>JAEIGA010002720.1_pt1 | contig 28020 bp, 15 predicted proteins | sample 9270691 | NCBI WGS metagenome assembly JAEIGA01 (sample SAMN17057246, study PRJNA624740) | gut metagenome | biome: biome; isolation source: fecal sample | host: Bos grunniens | place: China: Xizang | collected 2019
GATTGCAATATTGAAAGAGTTTGTTGCAAAATATCCGGATTGCGACGGCCTTATCTTTGACAGAGTCCGTTATGATGGTGTGACAGCTGATTTCAGTGAACTTTCAAAGGAGCTGTTTGAGAAGTATGCAGGAGTTGAGGTAGAAAATTTCCCTGAGGATATTCTCAGCTGGTATGACGAGGAGGGAAAATTACGTGAGACTTGGGCTCCTGGAAAGCATGGCAAAAAATGGATTGAGTGGAGAGCAAGTGTAATTCATGATTTTGTGACAAAAGCACACAAGGAACTCAAGGCAATCAATCCTAATCTTATTATAGGAGACTATACAGGTGCCTGGTATCCTACATACTGGCAGTTGGGTGTGAATTGGGCCAGCCGTACTTTTGATCCGTATCAGGTCGATGAGTACAAAGTATGGGCTACTGAAGATTACTATAAGACTGGCTATGCCGAGGAACTTGATGTTTATATGACAGGACTTTACTATACTCTAATCACAAAGGATGATGTAGATAAGGCAACAGGTGTCGTTGGACAGAGAAGTGAAGCTGGAATGGATAACAGCCTTACATATTGTTACTCTGTTGAAGGTGGTGCTGAGATTGCAAAAAGTATAACAAAGGGTGTGGTGCCTGTGATAGGTTCAATCTATGTAGAGCAGTACTTGGGTGATTTTACACCATTCGGACCAGCTGTGGAGCAGGCTCTTAAGAGCACTGAGGGTGTGATGATATTCGATATAGTACACCTAAACAAACACGGACTATGGGATGTGTTGGAAAATGCAATGAAATCAGGAAGTAATTTGTAAAACTATAATTTATGAAATCTATTTTTAGAAATCTATTGGTTGCACTGTTGCTCTTTATGGGGTGCGGGACAGCTTTTGCACAGTCCCAAGGCTCTTTGAGCGGTACAGTCACAGATGCCAATGGTGAGCCGTTGGCTGGAGTTTTTGTTCTTGTAACAGGAACAAGCAATGGAATAGCAACCGACCATAACGGTTACTATGAACTTAAAAACATCAAAACTGGAGAAAATGTAGAATTCTCCTTTATTGGAATGGTCACTGTAAATTATGTTTATGACGGAAAGAAAGCCGTTTATAACGTATCTATGCAGGATGACATTGAGACACTTCAGGATATTGTGGTAGTTGGTTACGGTACCCAGAAGAAGTCATCACTAACAAGTGCAGTCTCTGTGATGAAGGGTGAGGAACTTATGAAGGCTCCTTCAACAAATGTATCACAGCTACTTGCAGGACGTCTCCCTGGTATCTCTTCTGTTCAGGAGTCTGGTGAGCCGGGTCTTGACCAGGCTGCCCTAAGAATCAGAGGATCCATAAATGCTGTCTCCTATGTAGTTGACGGATTCCCTGTTGCAAACATCAATGATTTGGATCCTAACGACATTGAGAGTGTTTCTGTTCTTAAGGATGGTGCATCTGCCGCTGTTTATGGTCTGCAGGCTTCCGGTGGTGTGATCATTATCACAACCAAGAAAGGTGAAAAGGGTAGTACAAAAATTACCTATAATGCCTCTTTGGGTGCATCTCTAAATGCGAACTTCCCTAAATTTATGGACGGTCCTCAATTTGCATACTATTATAATGTGGCACAGATGATGGACCAGCTTGCATCAGGTGCCATTGCAAGTGAGCAGGATTATGTCCCTTATTTCACTCAGGATCAGGTTGCCATGATGACAAATGGTGATCCGACTGATGGTTGGGACAATGTAAATTACATTGACAAGGTGTTCGGTACTGGTTTTACCCAGAAACATAATATTACAGTACAGGGTGGAAATGATAAGACCCGTTACTTTACATCATTCGGTTATCTTGGCCAGAAAGGTAATATTGACAACTACGATTATAACAGATACAATCTACGTGCCAATATCGAGTCTGATTTTGCCGAGAATTTCCATTTCAAATTGGGTATTTCAGGTGTGATTTCAGACCGCAGTACTCCTGCATTTTCAACAGGAGGTTCAGAAATGGGTTCTGAAACTGGTTGGCTTTCAATTGCAAACCAGACAATTATGATGCACCCTTATTTGCCTGTTAAATATAATGGCCTTTACACTGCATCTCAGAAGAAGAATACATCTCTTCCTCAGAGCCCGCTTGCCGCAATCTATGAGTCTGGTTATAAAAAGACCAAGGCTGTGGATGTTTCAACAAACGTTACACTATCTTATGATGTTCCATGGGTAGAGGGTTTGCAGCTTAAGGTTTCAGGTTCGTTTGACTATTCAAACTCTTATAACAAAAACTTGAACACTCCATACTATTTGATGTGCTACAGTGCAGGTCAATGGGTTGAAATGACAGATCCGCGTGGTGTAGGTAATGGAGTGGAGCTTGGCGAAGGAACTGTATACTCATTCAATATGATTGGTCAGGGAAGTATCGCTTATACAAACTCATTCGGTAAACATAATATTGATCTTCTTGCATTGTTGGAGGTTCGTGACTATAAAGGCAATGGTCTTAGCGCATATGCTCAGGAGCTTCCTTTTGCTTCTCTTCCTGAACTTTCTAATGGTAAACCTACCAAATCACCAATTGGCGGTTGGAGTTCAATTTCACGTTCAGCAGGTTATGTATTCAGAGCAAGATATGATTATGACCAGAAATATTTGGCTGAGTTCACTGGCCGTTACGATGGTTCATACAAGTTTGCAGGTATGGCTGATACACGTTGGGGATTCTTCCCTTCTGCATCTTTGGGTTGGATTATGTCAAAAGAGAATTGGATGCAGAATGCTTCATTCCTTGACAATTTGAAGATTAGAGCATCTGTTGGTCTTCTTGGTAATGACAATGCTGATCCATACACATTCTTGAGTTCATATACCCAATGGGGCAATAAGGTTATTTTGGGCGGATATAATGGTGGCTCATTTACAAGCAACCCTGCCTACCAGCCAGCCTTGGTACCTAACCCTGATCTTACTTGGGAGAAGACACTCTCTTGGAATGCAGGTTTTGATGCAACTTTGTGGAATGAAAAATTGGGCTTTGAAGTTGACGGTTTCTACAACTGGACATATGATATGTTGACTGCACAGAGTTCAGGATTCCCATCATCAATGGGTGGATACTATCCTACAGTAGTGAACAAACACTCAATCGATACAAAAGGTATAGATGTAATGGTGTCTCACCGTAACACAGTTATGGTTGGTGGAAAACCATTCTATTATGGAATCAGTGCCAGTGTCACATATGCAAAGACACGTTGGCTAATCTACTCAGACGAGCCTAACTCTCCAGAAATCTGGAAACTTACAGGCAAACCTGTAGGCTCATTCCTTGCATGGAAAGCTGATGGCCTTTACAGAAGTGAGGAGGAGATTGACAACTCAGCATGGTTCGGAACACGTCCATGTGTGGGTGATATCAAATATGTTGACTTGAATGGTGACGGCAAGATCGGTTATGATGACAAGGGTCTTGTAGGACGCCCTAACCGTCCGCAACTTACTTATGGTTTGAACCTTGATTTCACTTGGAACGGATTTGATTTCAATGCCCAGTTCACAGGTGGTGCGTTGTTTGACGTATCATTGACCGGTACATATTATAATGGTGCCGATGACAATACAGTGTGGACACAGACATTCAAAGAGGGTGCAAACTCACCATTGTTCCTTGTTGAGAATGCATACAGCATCTACAACCCTGACGGAACATTCCCTCGTATCACCCTTGGAGCCCCAGGTCATGGTGGAGACAATGGTCTTGCATCAACATTCTGGTTGAAGGATGGTAAGTATGTACGTCTTAAAACAGCTCAACTTGGTTATACAATTCCTACAAATATAACTTCAAGGATAGGTGTCAAGACCTTAAGATTCTTTGTTGAGGGTCAGAACCTCTTTACAATTGATGGACTTCCAGAGGGTATTGACCCTGAGTCTCCAGGTGTAAACAACGGTTATTATCCACAACAGCGTCTTCTTATGGGAGGTCTTACATTAACATTCTAAAACAATTTTGAAAATGAAAAATATAGTCAAAGGAATATTGATTGCAGCAATCTCATTCAATGTTGCATCGTGTAGCAGTTTTCTTGATCTGACACCTCCCGACAGAGTTTCTGACAAAGTGATCTGGGAGAGTACCCAGAATGCTGAGTACGCGGTAAATTTTATATACAGTTATATTTATGACCTCACAGTGAGCCAGAGCAAAATGGGCTTGACTGAGGCATTGACAGACCAGATGAAGTATGGTTCTTACAACTATAACTCAATGTGTTACCTTCCAAGTGAGTTCTCATACGGAGATGCTACTACAATTACAGCGAGTTATGTAGATTCATATATGGGTTACTGGGGTTCAAATTATGGAGCCATCCGTAAGACAAACCAGGCAATATATGAGCTTTATAAATATGGCCAGATGTCTGATGAGGACAAGGTGCGTCTCTCTGCAGAGTTGCATTTTATGCGTGCATTCCTATATTTTGATATGGTAAAGAGATATAAGGAGGTTATCATTTATGATGAGCAGATGGAAAACATCGTAAAGGATAAGGCCGTAAGTACTGAGGAGGAGGGATGGAATTTCATCCAGGCTGACCTTGAGTATGCTGCTGCCAATCTTCCCGACAGAGCTGCTGCAAAAGGACGTTTGAGCAGTGGTGCTGCATGGGCACTTCTTTCAAGGACAATGTTGTATGCAGAACGTTGGGATGTTGTAAAGAATGCAGCTGAAGAGGTAGAGAAACTTGGATATGGATTGATGTCAAAATATCAGGATTCATATCAGCTCACAGCAGCAGAGGGCAACAACGAGATCATTCTTGAGTATCTTTTTGACCGTGCCCAGAATGTTACCCATGATTTCGATTTCTACTATACACCTGGTGCAGACTACTATGCAAATGGTGAAACAGGTGGTGGTTATGGTACTCCAACACAGGAGATGGTTGAGTCTTATGAACTTGCAACAGGTGGTTTCCCTGATTGGACTGAGTGGCATGGTACTACAACAAATACTCCTCCATACGAGTTGCTTGAGCCTAGGTTCCATGCATCAATCCTTTACAACCAGGCAAGCTGGAAAGGCCGTAAGATTGAGTCTTATGTAGGCGGTGCAGACGGCTGGTGCCAGTGGAACATTGAGCGTGAGCCTATGGGCCGTTCTACAACAGGTTACTATTTGAGAAAACTTGTTGATGAGGGTCACAATGTGATTACAGAGAAGGGTAGTGTGCAGCCTATTCCGATTATCAGATATGCTGAGGTTCTATTGAACAAAGCTGAGGCTTGCTACCGTTTGGGTCAGGAAGGTGCTGCGAATGATGCTGTTAAGGCAATACGTGACAGAGTTGGCCTTCCATACACTTCAAAGAGCGGTGAGAATCTTTGGAACGCAATCCGTCAGGAGCGCAAGATTGAGCTTGCTTATGAGGGACATTGGTACTGGGATCTACGCAGATGGAAAGTGGCACACAAGTCATATCCTGAGGGATTGTCAGGTTACCAGCTTCATGGTCTTAAGATTACCAAAGAGGGTGACTCCTTTACTTATGAGTATGTTTCTGTAGATGATAAGGACAGAAACTTCCCTGAGAAGTTGTACAGGTTCCCTATGCCTACTTCTGAGCTTACAAGTAACAAACTCGTGGACCAGTATCCAGAGTGGAAATAATCATTAATTGAATGAACATGAAAAAGATATATTATATAATTGTTTTTGCTGTTCTTGTATGTTTCTCTGCTTGTCAGAAACCTGATTTTGTAGAGCCGACTACAGAGCGCCAAGGAATCACATCCCTTGAGGCATATTTTACTTTTGGAAAGTTTGTTGATCAGCTTATGGCAAGATATGTCATAGAGGATGAGAATACAGACTATTATGAGATTCCTATTCCATGGTACTATCCGGAGGAGTCGGAGGATGCAACACTTATCTATATGACTGCTGTGCGTGTTAGGGCTGAACTTGCGTATGATTGCAGCATCTATCCTCCACTTTCTGTACTTGACCTTACTCAAGAGAACAAATTTATCTACACCAATGCAGATGGTGAGTCAAGGCAAATCATCATTACTGGAAAGAGAACAAAATCTTCAAAATGTGATTTGCAGTCATTCAAACTTACAGAGCCTTACGCTTTGGAGGGCTTTGTGAATAATGAAACAAGAGAGATTTACCTCTTCTCTGTTGATGACTTGAGCAACTATTCTGCAAAAGCTGTTCCTTGTGCACACGCAACAATCAAGGAGGATCTTAGCGTTCCTCGCAACTATAATGAGCCACAGGTTGTCACTGTTGTTGCTCATGATGGTGTAACAGAGGCCAAATATACAATTACCAAGAGAACTCCAAGCAAGATACCTTACGGTTTCAATGATAAATCAATCAAGCAGTTGTTCAACTTTGAGCCAGTATCCCGTATTGGTTTCCCTGCTTATACAGAGATGGTTTATCCTTCTATGGCATTCAGTGACGGTCATCTTGTAGTTTCACTTGGAAACGGTACTGTTCCTGTTTATTTGAATGGCCAGACTGGTGAGAAGTTGGGCCAGATTAACCTTGGATCGGCAGTTGCCGATGGTATTACAAGTGACGATGCCGGCAATATCCTTATTGCAAACTATGCAGAGGGCGGTGGGGTTATAAACATCTACAAGACTGCTTCAGTTACTGAAGCTCCTGTATTGTTGTACTCATACACTAATCCTACAGATGTTCCTGCAGGACACAATATCAGGGTGATTGGAGATGTTAATTCAAGTGCTTCAATTGTTCTTACACATGAGGGTATTATTGGTGTTACAGAGTCAAGCAGATTCTCATATCTGACTGTATCTGGAGGTACTGTAGTTGCTTCTGAGGTTGTTGATATGTCAGGTGCCGGCATTTCATGGGCAGCTGCTCCAACAAATGCTGCAAAAGTGGTTCCTGTTTCAACAAATCCTGCTGATGGTGTAATTGAAACACATTACTCTCAGAATACTCTTAACTACTTTAAGGGCAATAAACTTGCTGCACAATCTGAAATGACCGCTAATGGTAACTATAATAGCAACTGTTTGGATACTAAGCATTTCAACAATGCTACATATTGTGCTTACCTTATAACAAGCCACTTCCCAATGTGGGGTATAGGTCCAATCCTTTCAATCTATGACATTGCATCTCCTGCAACAATTGCAGATTTGAAACCTGTCATGACTACTGGAAGCTCAATAGAGTGGTACCAGCAGGCAGCTGCAGGTGTAGCAGCAGGTGATGTTGTTATAGGTGTTGCTCCGGACGGATTCAAGATGTTCATCTACTATTTTGACCACAACTGTGGTGTAATTGGAGGATTCTCTGCAGATTGCGTTCAACTATAGTCATGAAATTGCTTAAACTGATATTCCTTTCTTTTATCGTCGCATCCTTTGCAATAGGATGCGACGGAAAGGAGTCTGTACCCGGATGGGAGTGGGATGATCCGCAGGATACACCACAAGACCAGCCGCAGGATACTACAACCGTTGAAGAGGTAGTGAATGTTGAGCCAATCCTTGCCAACTGGACTGAGGTCTCTTCTGTCTATGGTACATTGCCACCGCATATCAAAGTATATAAATCTCCTGCCAAGTCTCTTGACAAGTTGATTATAGCGTACATTGCCGTAGCAGATCTATCTTCGGCAACTTTTGATCTGTGGAGCATTTCAGATCCTGAAATTGACGGTACAAGTGAGTCCTTCAAGACCCCTTCAAAGGTCTATTCGGAGAGCAAATGGCCGATTGTTATAAACGGAGGCTTCTTCTACTCTTCTGGCGGCAAAAACTATACATCCAGCCTTGCTGTTAAGGATAGTGCCGTACTTGCGCATAATATCAATTATGCATCAGAGGATTGGAAGAAAATCTATTATCCTACCAGAGCAGCTTTGCTGGGATATGGAAACGGTACTTTTGAGGCGGTATGGACATATTACAACAACAATGATGCAGTTGATTATGTCTATCCACAACCTGCAGAGAACATATGGGGTTCAGCTCCTAAGGCTGTACCTTCTTCCACTTATCCGGAGGGGGCCAAAAAACTATCTGCAGCAATAGGCATTGGCGGTGGCCCTCTGCTTGTCCGTGGAGGAAAGTTTGTAAACAGTTATGAATATGAACTTTTCAATGGTACATCAGGAATTGGGCCTGATATAGATGCTCCAAGAACTGCTGTTGGTGTTACCGGTGACAACAAAATGATATTTTTTGTTTGTGAAGGACGTCAGAAGACAGAGGGTGTATATGGCCTTACTACTGCTGATGTTGCCAATATTATGATTGCTCTAGGTTGTGTTGAGGCAATTAATCTTGATGGCGGCGGATCAAGTTGTATGTTGGTAAATGGAAAAGAAACAATAAAAGTTTCGGATGGATCGCAAAGGTCTGTTGCGAGTACTTTAATGCTTAAATAATGAATATGAGGTTTTTAAAATATTTATTGGTTGCAGCTTTCTTCTTGGGGTTAACAGTTTCTTGTATAGAAAAGGAATCTGAGCCACTTTGGAATCCTGAATGGAATGAACAGGAAAAAGATCCTGAGCAGGATCCCGAAGAGGAGCCAGGACAGGATCCGGAGCCGGAACCCGAACCGGAACCAGAGCCGGAGCCAGAGCCAGAACCGGAGCCGGAAATTCCAACTCCTGGAGTATTCAAGGGTAAACCAAGGTATATTTGGGTTGATGCTGCTGCAAATTTCCAGTATTATGCGAATGACAAGGATTATATTGCCGCAGATCTTGCCCGTGTTGCCAAAATGGGCTTTACAGATGTGATTGTTGATGTCCGTCCTACAAATTCAGGAGTGTTGTTCAACTCTGATACCGAGGCTCCCCTCAAGAGAGTTGATGCATGGACTTCAAAGGGTTATGTATGGGTCAACAGAACAGCAAATTTTGACTATTTGCAGACCTTTATTGAGGAGGGACATAAGGTTGGACTTAGGGTTAATGCCTCTATCAATACAATGGTTGGCGGATGCATGTGTCCTTATGGCCTTGGATATGACGGTTTCCTTTTTAACGATCAGTCCAAAAAAGAGTGGGCAGTTGTGATAAATACTGATAAGGGGCTTGTCAACACTATGGACCAGACCGACAGGGCATCTAACCTCTTCCTGAATCCAGCAAATGATGATGTTGTAAAGTATCTGTTGAATCTCCTCGAGGATCTTGCTTCATATCAGGATCTTGACGGTATTGTACTTGACAGATGCAGATATTCAGATGATGAAATGCTAGGTGATTTTTCTGACGAATCAAGGGAGAAGTTTGAAAAATATCTGGGCTCCAAAGTTGAGAATTGGCCGGGAGATATTTTTGCTCCAGGACAGAGCAGCCTTTCTAATCCTGTAACAGAGATGCAGAGGAAATGGATGTCATTCAGAGCAAAGATGATTCATGATTTTGTAGAGAAGGCATCAAACAAGGTACATTCTGTAAATTCAAAAATACGTTTCGGATGTTACGTGGGAGGCTGGTACAACTCATATTATCCGTCGGGTGTAAACTGGGCTCATCCTACTTATAATGCGCGAAACAACTATAGCTGGGCATTGGATGATTACAGCAATTATGGTTATGCTGACCATTGTGACTTCATGTTCATTGGTGCTTATGCAGGTACCAGATCTATTTGGGGTAGCAGTGAATGGACAATGCAGGGCTTTTGCAAACAGGCTGGTGCCAAGTTGGCCAATGTTCCTTATGCAGGAGGTCCGGATATAGGCAATGGTTCCGGATTTGAGAACGGAGGCCAGGGAAATTTGATGCCCGATATAGTAAATGCTTGTATAAACTCATCTGATGGTCTGTTTATTTTTGACTTGTGCCATGTAAGAATGTATGACTATTGGGATGATTTTGAAAAGGCAATAGACAAGTATTTGGAAACACTTTAATTGGTAATTCAAGTTATTTATAATGACAAAACTAAATTTCAAAGAATTGGCTTCTCAATATGAGAAGGAACTGAAAGAAAACTGTCTCCCTTTCTGGCTTGAAAAGAGCCAGGATAGAGAGTTTGGCGGATATTTTTCTTGTCTGAACCGTGATGGCAGCGTGTTCGATACAGACAAGTTCATTTGGTTGCAGGGCCGTGAGGTATGGATGTTCGCTATGCTATACAACAAGGTTGAGCATAATCAGGAGTGGTTGGATTGTGCTGTACAGGGTGGTGAATTCCTTAAAAAATATGGTCACGACGGCAATTATGACTTCTATTTTTCTCTTACAAGAGAGGGTAAACCTATAATACAGCCGTACAACATATTCTCAAATACCTTTGCCTGCATGGCATTTGCACAACTTGCGGAGGCTACAGGCAGTGAGGAGTATAAGGAGATAGCCCTAAAAACTTTCCAGAGAATTCTTGACCGCCGCAATGATCCTAAAGGCCGCTGGGAAAAATCATATCCTGGTACAAGACCTATGAAGGGTTTTGCCCTTCCAATGATCATTTGCAACATGGCTCTTGAGGTTGAGAATATTATTGAAGACAAGTCGCTTCTTGACACCACGATTGATGAGTGCCTTGCCGAAATCCTCAATGTATTCTATCAGCCTGATTTGGGTGTGATGTTGGAGAATGTTGCTCCCGACGGAACACCTGTAGATTGTTTTGAGGGCCGCGTAATCAACCCTGGACATGATCTTGAGGCCCTATGGTTTATGATGAACCTTGGAATCCGCAGAAATGACAAGGCCCTTATTGAAAAGTGCGTTAAAATTGCCCTTGATGTAATTGAGTACGGATGGGATAAAGAGTATGGCGGAATTTTCTACTTCCTTGATTGCAAAGGTTATCCTCAGCAACAGCTTGAGTGGGACCAGAAATTATGGTGGGTTCACCTTGAGTCTGCAATTGCAATGATAAAAGGTTATCAGCTTACAGGTAATGAGAAATGTCTTGACTGGTTCATGAAACTTCACGACTACATGTGGAAGAATTTCAAGGATCATGAGTATCCGGAGTGGTATGGTTACCTTAATCGTAGGGGTGAGGTTCTGCTTCCGTTGAAAGGCGGTAAATGGAAAGGATGTTTCCATGTTCCAAGAGGCCTTTACCAGATATGGCAGATTCTGTCTGAAATTAAATAACACTATTATACTTTATTAATCAAAACAATTATGAAAAAATTTTTTGTTATGTTGATGGTTGCAATAGCAGCTATCTCATGTGAGAAGGAGGATCCAATCGTTCCTGCAATCGTTTTTGATAAGGCAGGTCAGGAGATCTACATCGAAACTGAAGGTACCAGCGGAATGGAACTTTCATTCAATTCAAATGTAAGTTGGAAAGCTGCAGTTCAAGGTGCTGATTGGGTGGTTGTTTCACCTAAAGAGGGTCTTGCCGGTGATGCTGTAATCCGCATCATTGCTGATGAGAACAAAACTAAAGAGAACCGTTCTGCAAAGCTTGTAATTACTGCAGCAGAGTCTGCTACTGCAACTCAAGTTGCTGTTGCTGAGGCAACATTGGTTCAATATCAGGTAGACGCTTTTGAACTAGTTGATACCCTTGCTACATTTGGTGAAGAGGGTGGTACTGCTTCAATCAAAGTTATGACCAACGTTGATTTCAAAGTAACTATCCCTGCAGATGCAAATTGGCTAACAGCTGTTGGTACAAAGGCATATGGTGAGAAAGTTTATGAGATTAAAGTAGATGCTTTCAGCGAACTTGACGCTTCACGTTCTGCCGAGCTTACAGTTTCTGCTGAGGGATTTGAGGATGTTACTTATACTATTTCACAGAGTGGTCCTAAATCACTTATCTGGTCAAAGAATGTAACTGAGCTTGATGGTTATACTGTTGGCGGTGAGACAAAGATTGCTGCTTATGGTGACAAACTTCTTGTTTCTAACCTAACTAAAGTATTGGTTCTTAATCCTTCTACTGGTGCTGTAGAGTCTACAGTTGCACTTCCTGAGGGCTTCACTTGCGATAACCTATGTGTAGATGAGGGTGGCAATATCCTAATCGCTGCTCATGCAGACTACAGCTGGTCAGGTGCTGAGTTCTGTGAGATCCTTACAATCTACACTTTGAAAGATTTGTCATCAACTCCTAAAGAGCTTGTAAAATACAGCACAGCAAACATCTGGTGTTCAAATACAGGTAACATCCGTGTTAAAGGTAACATTGATACCAAAGCGGTAATCACAGCAATTGCTGCAAACAGCTGTTACTGGGTAGCATGGGAGGCTGCTAACGGTGAGGTTGCAGTTGATGAAAACGGTTGGTCTGTATTCAAATGCAATACAACTCCTTATGTAGGTACTGAGGCTCGTTATGGTTGTGTTCTTCCAGAGGGTGATGAGCTTGCAGACGGTCTATGGTTCATCGCATATGGTGGCGACTATAACCTTAAATATTGTGCAGACCCTTCTCAAAATGCTTGGGAGACATCATATGCTACCGGTTTGTCAGGTTGGATGGAGAACTTCAACTGTATCTCAAGAGCAACATGGAAAGGTAAAGAGTATGCTGCAATCACAGCAAGTTGCCACTTCAACTATGATGCTACTGATGTATTTGTTCTTGACGTAACAAACAAAACTGCTGCTGAGAAGGTATTTGCAGTTGACTGCGATGGTCTTGTTGACAGAGATGCTGACTGGGCTAACCTTGACTGGACAGGCGCAGGTGCTTCAAGTGATGTTCTACTGGTTCCTACAGATGATGCCCTATTGGTATACTTTGTAGATGTTAACTTTAACATCATCGGTTGCTCACAATACAAATAATTGATCATTTGATCAGATCGAATTTGGGGGATGGCCTTGAGTCATCCCCTTTTTGATAAGAAATCTTCCCTGAATTTACTAACTTTGAAGTTATATTATTGCTGATACATACATAATGAAAACAGTAAACCAACGTATAGCCTCCATTGACATAATGCGTGGAATAACCATTGCTGCAATGATACTATGTGCCAATATCGGGTTCAATTCAAATCTTCCGGCCTGGATGTTCCATGCGCAGACACCTCCACCTACATATGCATTCAATCCTGATGTTCCGGGTATTACCTGGGTGGATCTTGTCTTTCCTTTCTTCCTTTTTGCAATGGGAGCGGCTTTTCCGTTGGCTATGAGAAAAAGGGTTGAAAAAGGAGGAACTGTTTCGGGTATGATACCTGCACTGGTGAAGCGTTGGTTTATATTGACCATATTTGCGCTGGTGTTGGGCAATGCCTATTCTATAGGAGCGACAGTCTTGAAATCATGGCAAGTTGAAATCTTTAAAGTTATATTGTGGGCAGGCATGTTCCTTTCGCTTGTAAGGGTGAAAAAGTCATTTATAAACCTTGCCGGTGTATGTATGGTTATATTGGTAGGGGTGGTAATGGCTCTATGGGGCGGGTATTCCCCATCTGAATCGAATAGTGATATAATTATTCTGATTCTTGCTAATATTGCCCTTTGGGGAGGTCTTATCTGGTTGATTACAAGAGATAGTATAAGGTTGAGATGGCTGGTTTTTCTATTCATTGCAGCTGTGAAGGCCTTGGTATCCTATTGGCCTGATCTTCTCTCATTCATACCGTCAAATACTACGGCAGGATGGCTGTTCCAATGGAATTTCCTGCAATATCTTCTTATTGCCATTCCTGGCTCAATAGTTGGAGATATGGTTTTGGAGTATAGCCGTAGTGAGAATAAGCCACAAATAGAGAACAAAGAGATTTATGCAGGTTTTATTGCATTGGCTGTTGTCATGGTGCAACTGTGGGGACTGTTTGCAAGAGAAGTTCTGGCTGATTTCATAATAAGCCTGTCGGGAGCTGCGGTCTATTTTGTACTCACATTCAAGAGGGGAGGCATAACCGAAAAGGTGGCAAAAACGGGCTTCATGCTTCTTCTTGTGGGAATTGCCTTTGATCCTGTTGATGGCGGTATAACAAAAGATTATGCCAATCTCTCCTATTTGTTTACAACTGGAGGAATGGCTGCCCTATTTATCAGTTTTCTGCTTATGCTTGAAACAAAATTTGGCATCAGGTGGAATTTTATTGCAGGTGTCGGACAGAATCCGATGCTTGCGTATACTGTCACTTCATTCCTTATAGGTCCAGTTCTGAATTTATGTGCGATATACCCTTTTATCTCCTCTTTGGCAGAAGGTTCACAATTTTGGGGAATGGTAATGGGTATATTCATGACATTGTCAATGATGGGCGTGACCTACTTGTTCACAAGATTAAAATTGTTTTGGAGATCTTAAAATAGAATTTATATGCTTAGGAAATTAATTGTTTTTATGACTGTGGTGACTCTTCTGTCATCGTCAGAGCTATTGGCAAAAAAAGTTAAAGAGAACATTGAGACACCTGCTTCTGATAGCAGGATCGAGTATACTGGTAGAGTTGTTGTGAATGGCAATGAGGTGGCCTATGACTGGAGCGGAGTCTATTTTAGGGTAAAATTCAACGGATCATATCTTGCAATGAAGTGCTCCGACAGCAAGAACAGCTGGTTCAATCTTTGGATTGATAAGGAGATGTGTTCCAAAGAGGACCGCAAGTTCATTGTAGCTGCTAAAGATACCCTGATTGTGCTTGCTGAAGGATTGGGTAAAGGTGAGCATGAGGTTATATTGCAAAAGAGGACTGAAGGAGAGCAGGGACGGTTTACCCTTCACTCTTTTCTAAGTGAGGGCGAAATACTCCAGGCCAATGGCCGTAAGGGTAGACATATAGAATTCATAGGCGACTCATACACCTGCGGATATGGTACAGAAAGTGCTTCAGGCAATGATCCTTTTCTTCCTGAAACAGAAAATTGCAACCTTACCTATGCAGCTATAGCCGCACGTTATTTCAATGCAGACTTTAACCTTGTAAGCCACTCCGGACAAGGTGTATGCCGCAATTATGATGATTTTCGTCCGGGATACAATATGCCTGACCGTTATATTCAGGCTTTTGATGAGTCAACAGAGCCGGCATGGAGTCAGGATATGGCCCCTCATGGCAAGCCGGATATTGTAGTCATTTATTTGTGTACAAATGATTTCTCCACATCAAGGCAACCCCATGAGATGATTTTTGCCCAAAGGTACATTGAACTCTTGAAAAAGGTGAGAGGTTATTATGGGGAGCAGGTGCCTATTCTGTGCATGGCTTCCAATGTGACACCATTCAGTTTTGACTATATACGCAATGCCTGTATCATGAGCGGATTGGGCAATGTCTCATATATGGGCGTGACAACAAATGTCCACAATAACAGCACCGATCTTGGGGCAAGTGCTCATCCAAATTACAGGGGACAGCTTAAAGTGGCCAGCAGTGTAATACCATATATCTCTACCTTGACCGGTTGGGAGATGGAGGAGAAGGCGTATAAATAATTATGATTTGATTGACTATGAAGAGAATTGTTATATTGTGCATCTCCATTTTGATATGTTTTTCCGCAAGGGCTGAAAAAATAAATGGAAGTGTAAAGAGTACAGACGGAAGGGCTCTCAAGGGTGTTGTTGTATCTGATGGATTGAACACTGTACAGACCGACAACAACGGTGCATTCTCCCTTGAAGTGGATAATGATAGCAGGTGGATATTCATCTCCACACCGTCGGGATACAGATCATCTGTAACACCAGGAAAACTGGAGTATTATAAAAAATTGAACGAGGCCGGTGGGCCGTACGATTTCGTGTTGGAAAAGAAGAGTTCCGACGATACTGATCACAACATTATAGTCATTGCAGACCCTCAGGTAAGCGATAGGGATGAACTTCCAGAACTTGAAAAGCATGCAAAAGATATAGCCGAATATGTCAAGGGTCTGGGTAGAGCCGAGACCTTTGGAATATGCCTTGGCGATATAGTCGGATGGGACCACTCAATATATCCGCAATACAATAAAATTATGAAAACTACAGGCATCGAGTTCAGGAATGTCATAGGCAATCATGATATGACCAATTATGGCCGTTCTTATGAGACTTCGCTCGAAAAATATGAGGATATGTATGGCCCTGCATGGTATTCGTTCAATGTGGGCAAAGTACATTATGTAGTTTTGAATGACAATTTCTTCATAGGTACAGATTGGTACTATATAGGTTATGTTGATGAAAGGCAGCTGCAATGGCTTGAAAAGGATTTGTCATACGTGCCAAAGAACCATAAGGTTGTGTTGTCACTGCACATTCCTACCACATTGGGTGAGGAGGACAGGAAGAGTTTCAACTATGAGATGATAAGTGAACTCGTAAGCAACAAGAAGGCAATTTATGATCTGCTCAAACCTTATGATGCCATTATTTTGTCGGGCCATATGCATACTGCAAATACCCAGAATATAAACTCAAAACTCACTGAGATAAATGTCACAGGATTGAGTGGCGCATGGTGGTGCGGACCTGTGTGTGTGGATGGTTCTCCTGCCGGTTACAAAGTAATGAAGATAAGGGGTGACAAAATGGAGTGGATCTATAAAGGATGCGGACATTCTCTTGATTACCAGTTAAAACTCTATGTGGGTCATGAGGCTTATCCTGGTCAGATTGTGGCAAATGTATGGGATTACGATGATTTTTGGAAGGTAGAGTATTACGAAGATGGTGTAAAGGTATGTGATATGGAGCGTTTCAAGGCCCAGGACCCCCAGGCGTTGGAACTATATAAGGATCCGTCAGCCTTGAAGCGCCAATGGGTATGGGCAGTTCCAACACAGAATATGTTCAAGGCAAACATATCCAAAGATGCAAAAGTGCTTGAAGTAAAGGTTACCGACCGTTTTGGCAGGGTGTATGTCAAGTCTGTAGAGCGTCCTTGAAAAGTGTCGGTAAAGTATTAATATAATCATATTTTGAACTCAACGTTATGACCGTTAAAGAGATATTCCATTTCAAGAAGAGAAGGTTATTGTATGTTTTTACGTTGTTGTTTGCATTGCTCGCGCAATCCTGTACCCAAAAATTGGATGTTGGGGTATTGGTTGTAGGCGGAGGTGCAAGCGGTGTTGCTGCAGGTGTGCAGAGTGCAAGGATGGGTGTGCAGACACTTATAATTGAGGAGACCTCCTGGTTGGGAGGAATGCTCACAGCTGCCGGTGTAAGTTGTGTAGATGGAAACTATAATCTCAGAGGTGGAATATTCGGAGAATTTGCAGATTCGCTCTGTGCCCGTTACGGCAGTTGGGATGCTCTGAAAACAGGTTGGGTCAGCAATATAAATTTTGAACCGCATGTAGGGCAGGAGATCTTCTCAAATATGGCAGAAGCATGCGTTGAGAACCTGAATGTCATGCGGGAAACAAGAATAGTTTCTCTTTGCAAACTTGCTGATGGCGGCTGGAAAGTGGTAGCAGAATCTGCAAAAGGAGAGAGAGTTGAGGTAAGGGCATCCGTTCTTATTGATTGTACAGAGCTGGGGGATATTGCAAAGATGTGTGGTGTGCAATATAAAGTAGGTATGGATTCAAGAGCCGCTACAGGTGAATCTATAGCTCCCGAATATGCCAATGATATTATACAGGATCTGACCTACGTGGCTGTACTCAAGGATTATGGGGCAGACTCGGATATGACTATTCCAATGCCTGAGGGCTATGACAAATCAATGTTTGCAAATTGTGCGGTAAATCCGTTGAATACATTTGCAGAAACAGGTCAGACTATATGGCCCCCTGAGAATATGATAACCTATGGCTTGCTTCCGAATGGAAAATATATGATCAACTGGCCCATTTATGGCAATGACCATTATGTTAACTCAATTGAAATGTCTCCACAGGAGAGGGAGGAGGCCTATTCAAATGCAAAGAATTTTACCCGATGCTTTATCTATTTCATTCAGACTGAATTGGGAATGAAACATTTGGGACTTGCTGATGATGAGTTTCCGACGGCCGACAAGATGCCATTCTTCCCATATCATAGGGAGTCAAGGCGTATTGAGGGTGAAGCTTTCTTTACAATGGATGCCGCCCAGGATCCTTATGCATACAAGTTGCCATATTACAGGACAGGTATTGCCGTAGGGGATTATGCAGTTGATCATCACCACTTCAGACATCCGGACTGGAAATCTCTTCCTGATCTGCATTTCTATCCGATTCCATCATTCAATGTCCCAGCGGGTGTTATGGTACCAAAAAATGTAGAAGATCTGCTTGTTGCTGAAAAGTCTGTTTCTGTGTCGAACCTGATTAATGGAACAACACGTCTGCAGCCTGTGGTTATGCAGTTGGGACAGGCTGCAGGTGCAATGGCTGCCATTTCTGTAAAAGAGGGCAAATCTGTGAGGAGTGTAGATATACGATCTCTTCAAAGTGCCATTCTAAAGAGCAGAGGATATATCATGCCATACTTGGATCTGCCACTTGGTGATCCTCATTTTGCGGCATTGCAGAGGATAGGTGCTACCGGTATATTGAGGGGTGAAGGCCGCAACGTCGGTTGGGCCAACCAGACTTGGTTCCGTGCAGATGATCCTCTAAAATATGAGGAGCTTTTCTTAAGTGACTATTTCCCTGAAATGACGGCTGTTCACAATGGGGATGCAGTAACAATCAAGAGTCTTTCTGATATTGTGAATGATCTCTCCGTAAAATCAGGAAGGAAAGTGACTGTGGATTCAATTCTATGGAAAACGTTGAAACTTGAAGAGTATATCCTGACCAGAACTGTTACAAGAAGAGAGGCTGCTGTTGTCATTGATGCGGTGCTTGATCCGTTCAGCACCTTCGGTGTGGATTTTGACGGCCACGTGAAGAATACAGCAGAGCACAAATCGGTTTTGCCGGTAACGGGAACCTTTATAAACCTTGCATATCAGGATGTAAGGAACAAGTATACAAATCCGGAATGTGTTGACTGTACCGATCCAGCACTATGGGAGCAGAAGGTGGAGGAACTCCATCAGATGGGGATGGAGTATCTTGTATTTATGGCAGTTGCCAATGAAGGCAAATCATTCTATCCATCCTCAATTATGCCGTGGCACTATCCGGAAGATAGAAAGAGTCCTGTTACAGCAATAATGGATGCGGCAGGTGCCCGGGGAATGAAGGTCTTCATGAGCACCGGATGGGCAAAGGATCAGGATGATAATTTGAGAAATCCATCAATAAAACAGAGACAAATGGATATGATGGAGGAATTGGCCGAAATATATGGTGGCCACAAGGCATTTTACGGATGGTATCTCCCTGTTGAGGATTGTCTGGGTCCGGTTCTGTCAGATTATGCAGTAGATGCTGTCAATGCCCTTACAGATAGAGCCCGTGAACTTGCTCCGGGAAAAAAGGTGCTCATTTCTCCGTATGGCATATTCAACTCTGATTTTGATGACCCGGCTTATGAGAAACAGATCTCCAGGCTTAAAGTTGATATAATTGCATATCAGGATGAGGTGGGATGTCTCCGTGAAGAGTTCCCTTTGCCACGACTAAAGGAGAACTGGAAAAAGCTGCGAGCAATACATGACAAACTTAATGTGGAGATGTGGGCAAATTGTGAATCATTTACATGGGAAAAGGGCACCAATGACCGCTCGTCGGCCTTGATACCTGCTGCATTCTCAAGGTTCCTTTCGCAAATGTCTGCAGCTTCTTCAGCTGGTGCAGACAGGTTAATTTCATTCATTATTTGTGGATTATGGGACAAACCAGGCTCTCCTTATCCATTGGGACAGCCTCTCCATTCCGCGAAAATTTATGAGGATTATATGGCATGGCTTGATGGAGACCATTTCTGGAAAGTTGTGGAGCAATCAATAGCAGATGGTGCAGAAGAGAGTCCCGCAGATGAAAAATGGCTGCGTTTTGAAGATGGTGAAAATGAGTATGCTGTTAATCTTGAAAATGGAGCCTCTGAGATTCTTGTGAGTGTGCTGAATCATAGCAGAAGCAAAATAACCTCTCCAGGGAGATTTGTCCTGTATCTCTCCGAAGATGGTGTTACTTATAGGCAGCACTCCGAAATCAGTACAGAGGAGTTCCCTAACAATCTCCATGATGCCTACATTGACCACATCCTCTTCTCCGGGCTGCCGGAATCGGCAGTTTCATGCAAGGTGGCATTTACCGGAGCTGCCTACTGTACGTTCACTGTTCGATAGTTAATGGAATTCCTTTTATAGTCAATTTATATTGGCGGCTACGAAAAGGTTTACAAGAGGCCTGCTGGCAGAATTGGTTATCAGGGTAATGGTAAATACCTCTTCTCCCTCATATCTGGAGGTGTCAATCCTTGCCTTTACTGTAAACTCAGCACCGGGCGCTACCCTTTGAGGATATTCAATACCAAACTCTTTGCCATTGGTCTCCGCTTTCCTTATTATCAGTTCACTGGCACCGGTATTCCTCAAACTGAAAGTGGCCTCTATCGGTTTCCCTTTGGTCGTGTTTCCAATGCTTATGGAGCTGTTCTTTGCCAGAATCATTGAACTTTTGTTCTTCTGCTCCTTGGTCAATGTAGAAAAATTGTCAATTATCAGGGTTGCTACCTTGAATTTTTCAGGAGTCTTTACACCATTGCACAAGATGTCGGCAGAGTAGATGGTATTGCCCCAGTTCTCCTTTTCCCTTGTGTCTGCAGTGTATGTTATCTCTGCAATTTCACCTGGAGCAAGTTTTGTCGGGATGATTTTGATAAAGAGTCCTGGTGAGGCATTGGAGAAGGTGATATGTTGGGTCTTGTTGGAGGTGTTGGCAACAGATATTGAGGAACTCTTCACAAAACCCTGTTCAATCTGTCCGAGCCTTATCTCTTTTTTTGTAAATCCCAACGGCCCGTTTGCAATTGGAAACATATCCTTGATAGATTTGTCATTCTCATAAACTATGCCGCTGATACGCAACAGAACAGGTTTTTTGCTGGCTGAGGTATACACTGTAATGACCTTGTCAAACGGATATGGGCCCTGGTCATTAAGGTATGTGACTGTAATCTTGCCCCCCTTGCCCGGCATGATGGGCTCTTTGGGCCATGTGGGTTCCGCACAGCCACAAGATGAGATTACATTGTAGACAACTATTGGTTGGCTGCTGTTGTTGGTGAACTCAAATGAACACTCCTGTTTGCCTGCCTTTACCGATATTTTGCCAAAATTGTGAGAGGTCTTGTTGAAGTGGAGTCCGCTGTCAAAACCTGTTTGGGCAAAAACTGATATATTGAAACTGAAAATGGCCAGTATAACTGGAAGTGTACGAAATACTCTAAATAAATCCCTCATAAAAACCCTAATTTTTTACAAAGATATAACAATACTTATTAAATTTGTCTCTTCAAAAACAAACAGACTTATGAAATCATTCAAACATTTATTGATGCTTGCAATAATGATACCTTTTATTGCAGCATGTGGCAGCAAATACAAATATGAGAGTGTTGCCGGTGATCCGATGAATTCAAGAATCTATACATTGGACAATGGTCTTAAGGTATATATGACTGTAAACAAGGCTGAACCGCGCCTTCAGACTTATATTGCAGTTAGAGTGGGAGGAAAGAATGACCCAAGTGAGACAACTGGTCTTGCCCACTATTTTGAGCACTTGATGTTCAAGGGGTCGGAGCAGTTCGGAACATCAGACTATGCAGCTGAGAAACCTTTGCTTGATGAGATAGAGGCAAAATTTGAAAAATACAGGACTCTTACCGATCCTGCAGAGCGTGAGGCTATGTATGCTCAAATTGACAGCCTTTCTCTTGAGGCTTCAAAATTGTTCATCCCTAATGAGTATGACAAGCTTATGGCTGCAATTGGAGCCAAAGGAACAAATGCCTATACCGGTTATGATATGACAGTTTATGTTGAGGATATTCCTTCAAACCAGATTGAGAATTGGGCAAAAGTTCAGGCAGACCGTTTCAAACATAATGTAATCAGAGGATTCCATACAGAGTTGGAGACTGTATATGAGGAGAAGAACATGTCATTGACAGATGATTCAAGAAAATCACTTGAGGTAATGTTTGCTTCATTGTTCCCTAACCATCCATACGGCACGCAGACAATTCTTGGTACTCAGGAGCACTTGAAGAACCCTTCAATCACAAATATCAAGAACTACTACAAGAACTGGTATGTTCCAAACAATATGGCTATCTGTATCTCGGGAGATTTTGATCCAGACATGATGATTGCTACCATTGACAAATATTTTGGCGATATGGTTCCAAACAATGATTTGAAGAGACTTGAGTTCAAACAGGAAGAGCCAATCAAGGAGCCTATTGTAAAGGAGGTTTATGGTTTGGAGTCTCCAAATATCATTCTTGCATGGCGCTTCAATGGTATGGCTGACAAGCAGAATGATACCCTTAATGTTTTGGGCAATGTGCTGTTCAATGGAATGGCCGGTATTGTTGACCTTGACATAAATCAGGCCCAGAGAACATTGGGTGCGTATGCATTCCCATATTCGCAGGCTGATTATACTGCATATATTATGCAGGGATTCCCTAAACAGGGCCAGACTCTTGAGCAGGTGAAGGAGATTATGCTTGAGTCTCTTGATAAGGTGAAGAAGGGCGATTTTGACGAGTCTCTTCTTACAGCTGCAATCAACAATGCAAAAAGGGAAAGAATGCAGAAACTTGAAGATAATGCTCCAAGAGCTGATATGTTTGTGACAGCATTCATCAACAACATTCCTTGGGCTCAGTATGTGGGCGAACTTGACAGAATGTCAAAAATTACAAAAGAGGATGTGGTCAAGTTTGCAAATGCACATTTTGGTGAGAACTATGTTCAGGTGAACAAATTGGAGGGCAAGGACGAGTCTGTGCAGAAAATTTCAAAACCTAAAATTACCCCTATCCATACAAACAGGGATAAGGTAAGTGCATTCCTTGCTGATGTGCAGGCAAGTGAGGTAGCTCCGATTGAGCCTGTATTTGTGGATTATGAGAAGGATCTTACAAAGACAAAAGCAAAATCCGATATAGAGGTATTGTACAAACAGAATACTACCAATTCTCTATTCTCACTTACATATTTGTTTGATAAAGGTGCAAATGACAGCAAGATGCTCTCTTTGGCTGCAGATTATATAGACCTTTTGGGTACCGACAAATATTCGGCAGAGGAGTTGAAACAGCAGTTCTACAACTTGGCTTGTGACTACAGAATTACTGTAAACGACAACCAGACATTCTTCAATCTGTCGGGATTGTCTGAGAATATGGATCAGGCTTTGGCATTGTTTGAGGAGTTCATTTCAAACTGCAAGGCTGATGAAGTTGCCTTGGCTGCAATGAAACAGAACATTTTCCAGGCGCGTATCAATGATAAACTTGATCAGCGTCAGAACTATGTACGTATGACCGCTTATGTGCAGTACGGCCCTGAAAATCCATTCACAGACATATTTTCAAACAAGCAGATCCAGGCTTTGACATCAGATGAGCTTATCTCTGAAATCAAGGATTTGATGGGATATGAGCATACTATCCTTTATTATGGACCAATGGGTGTTGAGGAGTTTGTTGCAGACATAAACAATGTTCACTATATTCCTGAGTCTCCAAAAGATATGCCTGAAAGCAGGCAGTTTGTACAGTTGCAGACAAATGAGGATAAGGTCTTCATTGCACCTTATGATGCAAAACAGATCTACATGATCTCTTACTCGAATACAGGTGAGAAATATGACCCTGAGAAGGCTCCTGTAATTACTATGTACGGAAACTATTTCGGAGGTGGAATGAACAGCATAGTGTTCCAGGAGATGCGTGAGGCAAGAGGCTTAGCATACTCTGCAAATGCAAGATACAGATTGGCTTATGCCGACAAGGATGCTCCTTACAACTATACTTCGTTCATTGCTACACAGAATGACAAAATGATGGATGCAATCAGGGCTTTTGATGAGATCATCAACAATATGCCGCAATCCGAGGCTGCATTTGCTGTTGCCAAAGACAATATTATTGCAAGTATCAGAACTGACCGTATACTTGGTGACAGGGTGCTTTGGGATTATATATCAGCGCAGAAAATGGGATTGACTGAGGATTCTCGAAAACTTTTGTTTGAGAAGGTACAGAACTTTACCTTGGCTGACATTGTTAAATTCCAGCAGGAGGTTGTCAAGGACAGAAAATACTATATCGGTATATTGGGTGATGAGAAGGATTTGGATATGAAGAGCCTTGGCAACGGAGATTATGGCAAAATTGTTAGATTGACACAAAAAGATATTTTTGCGTACTAAGATTTAAGTGTTATATTTGCATCCGATTTAGTGGAAAATACAGAAAAATCAATAAACATTAGTTAACAATTAATTTTTACAATTATGGCTTACAAAATTTCAGAAGATTGCGCAGCTTGCGGAACTTGTATTGATGAGTGCCCAGTAGGTGCTATTTCAGCAGGTGATATCTACAAAATTGATCCTAACATGTGTACTGATTGCGGTACTTGTGCTGCTGCTTGTCCAGTAGGTGCAATTGCTCAGGCGTAATCTGTAGATCTAGAGTTAAAAGAGCCAATCCTCAATGGGTTGGCTCTTTTTTTGCTTACTATTTCCAAAGTAATGCTTATATTTGTAGTTTACTTTAAATGTGTATTAATACAAAAAATGTTATAATAATATAATGGTATCATTTTCAGGGTTTTTGAAGAAGATGTTCGGCTCAAAGGCTGATAGGGATTTGAAAGAAATACAGCCTATATTGTCGAAAATTTTAGAGGCATACAAGAAAATTGACATTTTGTCAGATGACGATTTGCGTGCCGAAACATTAAAAATTAAGGGAATTATTTCAGCAAGGATTGCAGATAATGAGGCTAAGAAAAAAGCTTTGAGGGGCCAGCTTGATGATGTCAATATTCCTGCGGACGAAAAGGAAAAACTTGCTACAGAGGTAGACAAACTTACCAAGAGGGTAGATGAGCAGATTGAGGAGGTCTTGATGGAGGTGCTTCCGCAGGCTTTTGCAATAGTGAAGTCAACTGCACGCCGATTCAAGGAGAATGAAACAATCAAGGTTCTTGCAACAGACTTTGACAGGGATCTTGCTGCAACAAAAGACTTTGTTACAATAGACGGAGACTATGCAATCTGGAAAAATTCATGGATGGCAGGTGGCAACATGATAACCTGGGATATGGTTCATTATGATGTACAGCTTATTGGCGGTATAGTTCTTCATCAGGGAAAAATTGCGGAGATGGCAACCGGTGAGGGTAAAACTTTGGTGGCTACATTGCCGGTATTCCTGAATGCACTTGCTGGAAAGGGTGTCCATGTGGTTACTGTGAATGACTATCTGTCAAAACGTGACTCCGAGTGGATGGGCCCTCTTTATCAGTTCCATGGCCTTAAGGTAGATTGCATAGACAAGTACCAGCCAAGTTCGGAGCAGCGCAAGGCTGCATATAGGGCTGATATTACTTTCGGTACAAACAATGAGTTCGGTTTTGATTACCTTCGTGACAATATGGCCATAGAGGTTGATGAACTTGTGCAGAAGAAACACCATTATGCAATTGTCGATGAGGTTGACTCTGTGCTTATTGATGATGCCCGGACACCACTGATCATTTCAGGTCCGGTGCCAAAGGGTGACGACCAGCAGTTTATGGAGTACAAGCCTTACGTGGAGAGGTTATACAATCTTCAGCGCAGTGATGTTACAAAATTGCTGAATGAGGCCAAAAGACTTATTGCAGACGGCAATAAGGAGGAGGGCGGCAAACTTCTTTTGAGAGCATTCAAAGGATTGCCAAGATATAATCCTCTTATCAAATATTTGAGTGAGCCTGGTATCAAACAGCTTTTGTTGAGCTCTGAGGCCCTGTATATGCAGGAGAACAACAAGCATATGCATCTGATTACCGACGACCTCTTCTTTGTTATAGATGAGAAACACAAATCTGTGGAACTTACTGATAAAGGCCATGAAACTCTTGCCAAAAATATAAGCGACAGCAAATTCTTTATTCTTCCTGATGTGGGTGCAGAGATCTCTGAACTTGAAAAACAGGAGCTCTCGCCGGAGGAGAAGCAGACAAAGAAAGATGAGCTGCTTGCCGATTATGCTCTCAAGTCCGAGCGTGTACATACTGTAAACCAGCTGTTGAAGGCATACACAATGTTTGAGAAGGATGTGGAGTATGTTACAATGGACAACAAGATCAAGATTGTGGATGAGCAGACTGGCCGTATTCTGGAGGGACGACGCTATTCCGACGGCCTTCACCAGGCAATTGAGGCAAAGGAGAATGTGAAGGTAGAGGCAGCAACACAGACATTTGCAACAATCACCCTTCAGAACTACTTCAGAATGTACCACAAGTTGGCTGGTATGACCGGTACTGCTGAGACAGAGGCGGGCGAGTTCTGGTCAATATACAAGCTGGATGTAGTTACAATTCCTACGAACAGACCTGTGATAAGAAAAGACAATGAAGATCTTATCTATAAAACAAAGAAGGACAAATACCCTGCAGTAATAGAGAAGATCGTTGAGTTGAGGGATGCAGGAAGACCTGTATTGGTAGGTACTACCTCTGTTGAAATATCGGAGTTGTTGAGTCGTATGCTCAAACTCAGGGGTATCAAGCATAATGTGCTGAATGCAAAACAGCATGCAAAGGAGGCTGATATTGTTGCTGAGGCAGGACAGAAATCGGCTGTGACAATCGCTACAAATATGGCGGGTCGTGGTACCGACATCAAATTGCCTGCAGATGTAAAGCAGGCAGGAGGTCTTGCAATTATCGGTACTGAGCGACACGACAGCCGCCGAGTTGACCGTCAGTTGCGCGGACGTTCGGGCCGTCAGGGAGATCCAGGTTCTTCTGTATTCTTTGTGTCACTTGAGGATGACCTTATGAGACTCTTCGGTTCCGACCGACTTGCAAAAGTGGTTGACAGAATGGGTATGGCTGAGGGAGAAGTGCTTCAGCACTCAATGTTGTCAAATGCAATTGAAAGGGCGCAGAAAAAGGTGGAGGAGAATAACTTCGGTATACGTAAGAGATTGTTGGAGTATGACGATGTAATGAACTCCCAACGTGAGGTGATCTATACACGCAGAAGAAATGCCCTTTACGGAGAGCGTATTGATGTGGATCTTAAAAATATGATCACAGATTATGCAGATGTGGTTGTGGCAGGCAGAAGCGGTGATTTTGAGGAGTTCAAGTATGATCTTATGCGCCAGCTCTCAATTGAGCCTAATTTTGATGAGGCATTCTTCAAGAGTGCATCAGATAACCAGATTGCTGATAAGGTGGCTGAAGGAATAAGGGAGATGATCGCCCGCAGAACTGAGGTGATGATCAAACAGGCATGGCCAATCATAGAGCACATCCATAATAACCAGACCCAGTATATAAACATGGCGCTCCCTATTACAGACGGTACAAAGGGACTTAATCTTGTTATAAATATAAAGAGAGCATACGAAAGTGAGGGCAAGGAGATTACACGTGCCCTGGCCAAATCTGTGACCCTAGCCATGATTGACGAGCACTGGAAAGAGCATTTGCGTGAGATGGATGACCTCAAGCAGTCTGTACAGAATGCCTCTTATGAGCAGAAGGATCCGCTTCTTATCTATAAATTCGAGAGCTTCAACCTCTTCAAAGGTGTACTTGAAAAGATAAGCAGAGATGTTATCTCAATTTTGGTAAGAGCTCAGATTCCTTTCCGTCAAAGTGAGGAGGGCAGAACACCTAATATCAATGTAAGGGAACAACCTGTCCGCAAGAAAAATGACATGAGCAATATGCAGACCAGCCGTTCGGAACTCTCTACAAACTCCGGAGAGCCAAAATCAAATGCCCCTGTGCATGTGGAGAAGAAGGTCGGAAGAAATGATCCGTGTCCGTGCGGAAGTGGTAAAAAATATAAGAATTGTCACGGAAAGGAGGCTTAATCCTTTCCTGACCTCTTTTTCTAATTGATGACAGCAACAGAAACAGATATTTAAACTAAGAACTGAACTTTAAATTATGGAACAGAATAAATTTGATGTAATTGTAGTGGGAGCTGGCCCGGGTGGCTATGTGGC
>JAEIGA010002721.1_pt1 | contig 28014 bp, 43 predicted proteins | sample 9270691 | NCBI WGS metagenome assembly JAEIGA01 (sample SAMN17057246, study PRJNA624740) | gut metagenome | biome: biome; isolation source: fecal sample | host: Bos grunniens | place: China: Xizang | collected 2019
CGGCTCCGGCTACGGCTCCGGCGACGGCTCCGGCGACGGCTCCGGCTCCGGCTCCGGCTCCGGCGACGGCTCCGGCGACGGCGACGGCGACGGCTACGGCTCCGGCTCCGGCTACGGCTCCGGCGACGGCTCCGGCAACGGCTACGGCAACGGCTACGGCTACGGCTCCGGCAACATAAAAGAGTTCGAAGGCCACCAAGTCTACAACATCGACGACGTTCCGACCTGCATCGAACATGTCAACGGACAATATGCAGTCGGATTCACATTCCCTGGATTCGTCAAGACAAAGTGTTTCATCGCCAAGGTGGACGGACACTTCGGACACGGGGAGAACCTGCACAAGGCCTTCGACGCCGCATACGCTAAGGCGATGGAGGACAAACCTTTGGAGGGGAGAATCGCAGAGACCGTCAAGCAATTCCCCGACCCTAAGACGCCAATCCCAAACGACACGCTCTTCACTTTGCACCACGTCCTCACCGGCTCTTGCGAGTTCGGCAGGCGTCATTTCTGCGAGCAGCGTGGCATCAGCCTCGACGGCACTATGACGATGGAGGACTTCATCGCCACGACAATCAACGCCTACGGCGGCGACGCAATCCGCCAGCTCGCCGAGGCATACGGAATTAAAATCAACACCAGCCAATAAAAACAACGGAAAAATGGAAAACACATTCAAGCAATGGAACCTCGACCAGAAGAGGCTCGAGTTCAAGGAAGCAAAAAGAGTAATAACAAGAAACGCGGAGGATGAGAAATACCGCCTCACGCTGGAATACCAGGCCGCCTGCCGACGTGTCAACGACAAGATGGACGAACAACTCTACGAAATCAGCAAGGAGCAGGCCAAGTTCGAGGACGAGTACCGCGCCTTCCGTGCCGAGCAGAAGGCCAACGAGGAAGGAGGCGAGCAATGAACGCCCCGACCCTCTACGGCATCACAGCCGAGCTGAACGCCATCCTCGCCCAGATTGAAGACCTGGGCGGAGAGATCACTCCAGAAATCGAGAACGCCCTCGCCATCAACGAGGAGCAGTTCGCCGCCAAGGCCGTGGACTACGGCCACGCCATCCTCAACCTCAAGTCGATGGCCGCAGCCGCCAAGGCCGAGAAAGACCGACTCGCTGGCTTGCAGAAGTTCTACGAGAACACGCAGAAACGCCTCGAGGGCGCACTTTCGCAGGCCATACAGGTCTTCGGCCAAGACAAGGTGGAAAACGCCACCATGCGCCTCTCTTTGCGCCATACGACGGCCACGGAGGTGGACGACATCGCCCTGCTGCCCTCCGAGTTCAAGACCACCAAGGTGGAGGAGGTCGCTGACAAGACCGCAATCAAGAAGGCAATCCAAGCTGGCGAGGCCGTGCCTGGTGCGCACCTCGTGGAAAATGTTTCACTACAAATAAAGTAAGGCAATGGAAAAGCAGAGAATCTACACGAGACCCAAGACGCGCGACGATATGTACAAGCTCTTCGAGCAGGTGTTCTACGAGGTGCGCCATTGGTACGCCAACGGGAACACGCAGTCGGGGCTGTCGAAGCATATCCGCACCACGTTCAAGAAGAGGCCGTCCGACCTCACCGCCGGAGACCTCACCAGAGCCAACACCATGACGATCGACGAGTGGATGAACTTCGCCACGGCGAAATACTACGAGCATTTGAGACAAGAGGCCGCAAAGATGAAGGAAAGGCGTGAAGCACAGCCCAAACCCGTCAAGGAGGAGGTGCTCCCAGGCTTCGAGAACGAGCCGAAGCCCGAACCCGTGCAGACAGCCATCGACTTCGACAAGGAGCGCATCGCCGACAACCTTGGAGAGCTCATCATCATCGCACGAAAGATCGCCAACGCCTTGGAGAAGCTGGCCGACAACACCGAACCCATATTGAAGGTGAGGTCGCCGAAGTGGGTGCAAGACAAAGGACAAGCGCAATGCTGACCGACCGAGACCTTCACGCCGCCCTTCGCCTCTTGGAGAGGCTCGCCAACCCGAGAGGCGACTGGCGCGACGACGAGACAAGACGGAAAGCGAAAATACTACTGAAAAAGATACGACGCAATGAAGACAAGGACATCAAACACGCTTGAGGCGGGCGACATGGTGCATCACCACAAGCGGCTGTGGCTCGTGGAGACCATGCAGGCGGGCAGGCCCTGCTCCGCGCAGTGCGCCATGTACGACGCAGAGGCAGACAAGTGCTGCGGCTATTGCTACCGCTGGGCGAACGGCGACGACAAGGTCTTCCGCTACCTCCTGCCCGACACCGCCGTCAAGGACGCCACCGAGGTGGTGGAGACGCCCGACCTCCTCGCGGCCCGCATCACCGCCGGCGACGATCCCCGCAAGGCCTCGCAGCTCAAATACTACGAGAAGGTCAAGGAGGCGAGGGCGACGAAGGAGAAGCGGCCCTACGGGCGTGGCAGCGTCTACCAGAACAAGGGGGCGTGGGTCGGCGACATCTGCGTCAACGGCAGGCGGTACACCTACCGCCACCCGAACAAGGCTACCGTGGAGGCGTGGCTCGACAAGCACGCCGCCAAGTCGAAAACCATCAAAAAAAGTTGAGAATTATGAAGGCACAAAGGAAAAAAATCGTATATTTGCAACGTCAAATCTCAAAACACGCGGGCGTCGTGTCCGCAATGCCAAGCGTTACGGGCTTTTTTAATGCCTGCGGCGTTGCATATATGCCTGCGGCGTACCAACCCCGTGAAAGGTCTATAATGGCCCTTTCGTCCGCGTGTAAGGGATTTGACAGCGGGAAGTGGCACGCCGCTTTTCTTGTGCCGCAACGTCAAATTCTTACACAAATGAAACACACCAAGACGACGGCGGGAGAGACCGCAAACCCCATCACCTTCAAGGACGAGTGGATAGACTTCACCCAGCACCTCACCAACGCCCAGTTCGGACGCCTCGCACGCTGCGTGGCTCGCTTCGAGCGTGGCGACATCAACCGTGAACACGTCGCCGAGCTGCGCAAGGACGCGGCCGTTGGCGTGGCCTACAACTTCATCACCGACCAAATCAGCAGGAGGGCGAAATCATGAGAGAATATTGCATGTTTTACTACGCATGGGGAAAAGTTGTAAAATCCCCGTATGTCATCCGTCCCCTCATCAAGTCCAACCTTAAGAGGCAGATGACACCCCAGGAGGGGCTGCTTTTTATCCGATTAATGAAAAGGACACAAAACCGAATCAGGCACGAAAGGAGGTCCCGCTATGCTTGAAGAAGGATATGTCAAGATGTTTCGCCAGCTGAAACACTGGCAGCACTACCAAAAGCCAAGCGTGGTGCTGGTGTGGATTGATATACTGCTTTCGGTCAACACGCAGGACGCGTGGTGGCACGGGCGTAAGATACGCCGTGGCGAGCTATTCACAAGCGTGGAAACCATCCACCAAAGCACGGGGCTCGACCCCAAGACCATCCGCAAGGTGCTCGACACCCTTGAGGAAAGCGGAGAGATAAAGAGGGAGGCAACCACAGCAGGAACGAAAATAACTATAAATCATTTTAATAAATTTCAAGGTTGGGGAATTTCTCCCCAACCAACTCCCCAATCAACTCCCCAACCAACTCCCCAACCAACTCCCCAACGGCTTCCCTACCAACAAGAATATAAAGAAGATAAGAAGGTAAGAAGTCAAGAAAATATTAATACACACACACACCACGCGCGCGAGGATGAAAAAATCGGAATCTTCAAGAACGTCATCCTCTCCCCCTCAGACTTCGAGACCATCCGTGTGAACTTCGCCACCGAGGGCCTCGACGACGACTTCCTTCAACGATGCGTCGACAAGCTCTCCGCCTTCATGGCGCAGAACGGAACGCACTACACCAACCACGCCGCCGCCATCCTCTCGTGGGTGAAGACGGCGGTCCTTGAGGATGACATCAAGACGGGCAAAGCGAAGCTCAAGCCCGTTCCGCTGTCGTCCAAGGCCGAGACCAACGAGGAGTTCATCATCCGCGTCGCCTGGGAGGCCATGAGGCCTGAAGAAAAGCAGGACTACCTCGACACGCACAACGGACAAACACTCATCCAAACGAAAGGACAGCCATGACACCACTCAACCAAATGCACCCAAGCCAGGCCACCATGCGCCTCACCCAGATAGTCCAACAAGCCTATCACCGCAAATCTCGGCAGCTCCCCTCCAACCTCTCCGAGATCGTCGACACCTTCAAGGGCGACCTGCTCAAATACCTCCCATCCGTCCCCATCGAGACCGTCGACGAGGACGTCATCTTCGAGGTCCTCCACGACGACAAGACGCCCTTCTCGCCGTCGTTCCTCTTCCAAGCCGTCCGAAAACACTACACGGAACCAACAACTCAGCGTGACATGGACAAGGGCGACCTCTACTACTGGACGCAGCAGCTCCGAGAACTCGAGAGCAAGGGCCTCGGACACACGCCGAAGGCGCAGGAGTGCCGCTGGTGGATTGACAAGATAAAGACCGGCGACACTGAAGAAGACACCGTCCGCCTCCTCGACCTCATCGCAGAAGCCTCCAAAGACCAAGACCGTCCGCTCTACTTCGACGTCCGACGAGAATACCGCTACCTCGTCATGCGCAAGCAGCTCGCCATCGACGCCTTCACGGCCTTCGAACGCAAGGCCAAGGACCTCATCAACCTCGAGCGCGTCAGCGAACACAAGAGACCCCTCGACGACTTCCTCGGCGCATCGCTGCGCGACCTACACACCCGACAAATGCACTGCGCCGTCGTGGACTGGCTGCGCCGTTGCAACGAATCCAACGTCAAGCCATCCGACATCCTCACCCCGCTCATGGACGAGACATCGTACCGTGAGCTGCGCAAAACCTGCTGACCCATGAACACACCTACCAACAACCCAATGGACGACGACTACGGGCGTGACGTGTCAGGCTGCATCTATGTCGCCTGCGTCTGCCTCGCCGTCATCGTGGCCCTCGTCCTACTAATCGCTTTCGCAGTATGAAAATCCTAATCGCCTGCGAAGAATCGCAAACCGTATGCAAAGCCTTCCGTCAACTCGGCGACGAGGCATACTCCTGCGACGTGTTGCCGTGCAGCGGGGGACACCCCGAATGGCACCTCCAACAAGACGTTCTTCCGCTCCTTCGTGAGCCTTGGGACTTGATAATCGCACACCCGCCCTGCACCTACCTCGCAACCACGGGAAACCGATGGTTTAACGTTGAGCGTTACGGCGAGGCCGCCATCCGCAGAGAGAGAGAGAGAGAGAAGGCTGTCGCCTTCTTCATGGCGTTCTCGGAAACGGACTGTCAACACGTCGCCATCGAGAACCCCGTGGGCATCATGTCGACACAATGGAGGAAACCAGACCAAATCATCAATCCTTTCCAATTTGGCGACCCATACGAGAAAAAGACCTGCTTATGGCTTAAAGGATTGCCTATGCTCATCCCCACCGACATCGTGGAGCCTCTACCCCGTGTGAAGTTCGCAAGCGGAAAAACGATGGCGAAATGGTACGCAGACGCATGGCACCTGCCACCCGCTGAACGAGCGAGGCTGCGCTCCAAGACCTTCGACGGAATCGCAAACGCAATGGCGTATCAGTGGCACAACTATTTGAAAATCAATTAAATAAATGTTAAACACTTAAAACCCAACAAGTTATGGAAATCAAGAACGCAAAACTCATCAAGATCTGCGACGCCCAGGAAGGCGTCAACAAGAAAGGCGACGCTTGGCGCAAGGTCACAGCCGTCGTAGAGACCACCGACCACTACCCCAAGACCATCGCCTTGACGTGTTTCAACAGCGTCTGCGAGACGGTCACCGCCTTCACCCCTGGCGCGCTCATCAACGTCACCTTCGACGTGGAGAGCCGCTCGTGGCTCAACCCGCAGACCAACGAGGAGCGGTGGTTCACCGAGGCCATCGCCCGAATGGTCGTCCCCGCCGTGGCGAAAGCCCCGACGATGGAGAACTTCGACAAGCCGATGGCACCACTTAACCAAGAACCCGAACAAGACGACCTGCCCTTCTAATCATGGACAAGAAACAACACCGCCTCGTCTGCCTATTCCCCACCGACACCTGGGTGGTGCAGGAGCGGATGCCGTCCGGCGACTGGATGGCGGTCCACAACTGCACCGAAAAAGGGCGGGAAGGCTACACCGAGGCGAAGAAATGGATGGAGGAAAACCTATGAACCAAGAAGAACACAACCTGCAATGCGCCTGCGTCAAGTGGTTCGCCTACCAGCACCCCGAACTGCAAGGACTCCTCTTCGCAGTCCCCAACGGAGGGGCGAGGAGCAAGTCCACGGCGGGCAAGCTCAAGGCCGAGGGCGTGGTGGCCGGTGTCGCCGACCTCATCCTGATGGTGCCATACATCGCCGAGGGGTGCAAGTATATGTGGCACGGCCTCTGCATTGAAATGAAGACCAAGTCGGGACGGCAATCGTCCGAGCAGGGGCTGTGGCAGCTCAAGGTGGAGAAATACGGCTACAAGTACGCCGTCTGCCGCAGCCTCGACGCCTTCATCGCTACCGTCGAAGGATATTTGAACCAAAGCGGGGAAAGTCCCCGCCCCGTGGGAAGCCACGACTGAAAAAGGAAAAACCCCGCCACCGCCTGCCGTGAGACCCGCGTGTGGCATTTTTCGACCCCTTGACAAATCCGAAATTATATCTATCTTTGCAACCATGAAAGAACAACCCAAAGACATAAAGACACTCGCCGACCTCACGCCCGACGGCGAGAACTTCAACAAGCACACCGAGTTCGGGCAGAAACTTTTGGAGGACTCGCTCCGCAAGTTCGGAGCTGGTCGCTCAATCCTCGTCGACAAGGACGGCAACATCATCGCGGGCAACTCCACCACCGAGACCGCCGCCGCCATCGGCATGGAGGACGTCATCGTCGTCCCCACCGACGGCAAGAAGCTCGTCGTCGTGCAACGCACCGACCTCTCCCTCGACAGCCCCGAAGGCCGTGAGCTGGCACTCGCCGACAACATGACGGCGTTGAAAGGCATCGACATCGACCTCGCCAAGGTGCAGGAGACCCTCGGCGACGACCTCGCAAAGGCGTGGGGGATGGACTTGACACCGCCCGAGCTGCCCGACGATGAGGAGATACGGCGCAAGGAGCAGGAGTTCCAACAACGCATGGCCGCAGGTGAGGACTTGAGCGAGGACGAGGACTACCTCGAATTTCTCGACAAGTTCAAGGCGAAGAAGACCACCGATGACTGCTACACGCCCGCCGTGGTCTACGAGGTCGTGGCCAAGTGGGTCGAGAACGAGTACAAGGTCAGCCGCAAGGACTTCGTGCGCCCCTTCTACCCTGGTGGCGACTACAAGGCGGAGAAATACCCCAAGGGCTGCATCGTCGTCGACAACCCTCCCTTCTCCATCCTCGCAGAGATACTGAACTTCTACAAGGAAAACGGCATCCGCTTCTTCCTCTTCGCTCCGACGCTGACGCTGTTCTCCTCCTCCTCCTCCTCTGCTCTCCCTTGCGGTGCGGCCGTGGTCTACGAGAACGGCGCAAGCGTGAACACCTCGTTCCTCACCAACCTCGAAGACAAGGCCATCCGCTTCAAGTCCTGCCCAAGCCTCTACAAAGCCGTGCAGACCGCCTCCGACGAGTACGCCAAGGAACTCCACAAGGAACTGCCCAAATACTCATACCCCGATTATGTGGTGACCGCCGCCTTCGTGGCGAGGCTCTCAAAGTACGGCATCCCCTTCGAGGTGAGCGTTGGGCAGTCCTGCGCCATCTCGTCGCTCGACAGCCAAAGGGACACCAAGAAGGGCATCTACGGCAAGGGCTACCTCGTGAGCGAGAAGGCAGCGGCGGAGAAGGCAGCGGCGGAGAAGGCAGCGGCGGAGAAGGCAGCGGCGGAGAAGGCAGCGGCGACGCGGTGGACGCTATCCGACCGCGAACGCGCCATTATTGCGAAACTCTCAAAAAACGACAGCAATGGAAACTAACACGAAACACCCAGGCGGCAGGCCGCCAAAGTTCAAGACGCCCGAGGAACTGGAAGAGAAGGCCGAAGGGTATTTCCAATACTGCGACACGCATCCCATCGAGGTGTGGCAGCGCAAGGCGGCAGCGGCCAACCAGTCCGCAAAGAACGGCAGCGGAGTCAAGTCCGACGAGGGGACGATGTACATCCGCCGCCCCTACACCCTCGACGGCCTCGGGCTGTGGTGTGGCATATCCTCGTGGAAGGAGTACCGCTCCTATCACGCTGACGACGAGTTTTCTGCCGTCATCCGTGCGCTTGAGGCGCGCGTGCGCGACCAGCAGGTCAGCGGTGCCGTCGTCGGCATGTACAACGCCAACCTCGTCGCACGGCTCAACGGCATCTCCGAGAGCGTGCAGGTGGAGACCAGCATCCCCGTGAAACTCGTTGACGATGGCCTCGACGACTGACGACACCGAGCTCATCGCAAGGGTGTCGCCCACCCTGCAGGCGAGATATCTTCCCCTCGCCAAGGGCGGCGTGCGCCTCTTCGACTTCATGGGAGGCCGACGATCGGGCAAGACGTGGTTCATACTGCAGAAGCTCATCGGACGCACACTCAAGGGCGACATCGTCAGCGTCGCCACCATGACGGAGAACCAGGGCGAGATGGGAGCATACGCAGACGCCATCGACATCATCAACGGCTCACCCTCGGTGCTGCCATACGTCACCCTCGGCAAGTCGCCCAAGGTCATCAAGGCACGCAACGGCGGCAAGATGTTCTTCAAGTCCTACACCGACCCCGAGCGGGCAAAGGGCATCAAGTGCGACTGGCTCTACATCAACGAGGCCAACAACTTCACCAAGCAGCAGTACACCGACCTATCCGCATCCGTCCGCAAGGGCGTGTTCATCGACCGCAACCCCAACAGCCGCTGCTGGTCGGAGGAGATGGGCTTCACGCTCATCCACTCGACGTGGAAGGACAACGAGGCCAACCTCACCCCCGTGCAGCTGGCGTGGTTCGACAACCTCAAGGCGAGAGCGGAAAGCCCCGACGCCACCAGCGTCGACCGCGCCCTCTACGCCATGTACTACCTCGGAGAATATGCCGAGATCGACGGGGCGATCTTCACCCGCGCCAACATCCGCAAGGCGGCAGACCTACCCAAGCGTCAGGACGGCAGCCTCGCCCTGCGCAACTTCTGCGTCTTCTGCGACCCGTCAGCACTCCGTGGCGCGGACTTCTTCGCCTGCTGCCTCACCGCCACCGACGACGACGGCAACGTGTGGCTGCTCGACTCGTTCAGCGTCAACACCGGAACCCGTGAGGCCGTAACCCGCCGCCTCATGGACTGGTGCAAGGTGTGGGACGTGCGCCGCGTCTACGTCGAGACCAACGGCATCGTCGGCATCGACTTCTACGATTTCGCCTCCAACAGCGGCCTGCCCGTGGAGGGATGGTACAGCCGAGGCAACAAGTACCAGCGCATCGTCGACAACTACCAGAACCTCACGACCAAGACCATCGTCCACGACACGGAGGCGAACCGCGCCTTCCTCGAGCAGGTCTACACCTTCGCCGAGAAGTGCGAGCACGACGACAACGTCGACGCATTGAACTCGTCGTTCAACCTCCAACGCTGGACGGCATGACATAATCAACCCAATCATCAACCCAACCACAAAGCCGCTGCAAAGGACAGCGTGCGGTGAAAGCCCGCCATTTTTCGCTATACTTTTAAGGCTGAAGCCTCGCAGGGATGCGGGGCTTTTTCTTTGTCTCCGCCCGCCTTGACGATTACGAAAAGCGCACCGAAGGCGTGGAATTTGTCAACGAAATTCGCCAACCCCTTGACAAGTGCGAAATTGTGTCCTATTTTTGCCGCCGATAACATGAAACATTTTTTCACATGACCCTCCGAGACTACGTTTCTCGTCTTTTCCCGCGTTTGGCGAAGACCACCTCAATCCTCAAGACCGGCTACTATGTCGGCTGGGAGGGTCTCACCTGCTACCAGTTCGGCGACCTCGTCTTCCGCAACATCGTGGAACTCCTCACCGACATCGCCAACGACGTCACCTGGGTACATCTCGACAAAAACGACACGCTGACCTTCGCCCGCTTCGCCCGCTTCTTCGAGGACGAGGGCAAGGCCATCCTTTGGCGTGTCTACCGCCGAGGCTTCGCAGTCATCGGGCTGAACAAGGAGCAGGGCGACTTCCGCCTGCTCAACGAGAGCGAGTACCAACGAGTCGGCAACGGTGCCGACGTGGTCATCAAGGCGAAAGACCCCGAGCTGTTCTGCTACGTCATGAAATCGCCCGTCTACGCCGAGGAGGCCCGCAGCGACTACGACCTCTGCCTACCCTTCGTGAAGTTCCTCGACAACACCCTCAACGCAAGCAACACCGCCTGCGAGAAAATGGGGGCCTTCGTAGTCGCATCGCCCGAGACGCCGAGCGGTGCGCCTACAGCCGTCAACCTGCAACCCGACGACAAGAAGGAGCTCGAGGATACCATCTCCAAGGAATACGGCCTGCTGAACAAGCAGCGGCAGGTCATGCTTCTCCCCCGCGGGATGAAGTTCGAGACCATCAGCCTCACCAACATCGACACCAAGATGAGCGACCGTGTGAGGATGTGCGTCTGCGCCATCGCCGACCGCATCAAAGTTCCCGCCAACCAGATCGCCATCATCGACGCCACCTCGTCCAAGACGCTGGCCAACGGCACCGAGCTGCGCGAGGGCGACTTCAACAAGTACCAGAGCTTCGAACGTCTGCTGAACCGCACCTTCGTGAAGTTCGCCGCGGACCTCGGGCTGCAAGTGACATATACCATCTACAACAAGCCCGACCGCAACACCGTGACCGCCGTCGAGCAAATCACCGACCCGCAATGAAACAAGAGAAGAAACTCATACAAGACGCGACGCTTATAGGTGAATGGCAAGAGGTCACCGCCCTGCCGCTGTCTACCATCACCAAGAGGGACACCGACACGAAGCTCCTCGACGGCCTTATCATCAAGGGCTACGAGACCAAGTTCGGCAAGACCAACGAGAACGACGAACGCTACGAGCAGGGCTGCCTCGACGATTTCATCCAGTCCTACTTCATCGACAACAAGCTCAATATGGTCGTGGACGTGCAGCACGGCTGGACCATCGACGACCAGGTCGGGCGTGTAATCTACCTCGAGGCCAACACCGTGGGCTTCTACTTCGTCGCCTACATACCCCGCCGCCTTCCCCGCTACGAGCAAGTCAAGACCATGCTCGAGGAGGGCATTCTGCAAGGCTTCAGCAAGTGCGGCTGGGCCACCGAATACGAATACCGCTACAAGGAGAACGGCGAGTTCGACTATATGCTCATCCGCAAGATGGACGTCCTCTCCGTCTCCCTCGTCACCGCACCCGCCAACGCCGTCGCATTCGAGGCCATCGGCGAGGCCGTGCGCAACGAGCTGACATACCGCAACCGTCTCAACGACGGAACGAAACCCAAGAAAAGAATCCTTAAATCCCACTAATCATGAAAAAGAAAATCGTAACCATCAAAGACTTCAGCACGTTGCAATCCAAGATCGCCAACGCCCGCAAGCAAGTCAAGAACGAGTTGACCGAGGACGCCGCCGAGCTGCGCCGCAGCCTGGTGGAGATGCTCGACGAACTCGAGAACGCCGAGATCGAGGTGGACGAGGCCGAGCTGGCCAGCAGAGTCCGCGAACTCATCGACGCCTACAACCGTGAAGACCGTGACGTCCCCGAGGCTGTGGCCAACGCCATCGCCAAGGTCGAGAAGCGCGTCATGGACATGTACAAGACCATGCCCGTGAGCGACAAGCTGACGCCCGCCGTCAAGAACCAGGTGGCCGCCGCCATCCTGCGCTCCAAGGGACGCGAGGGCATCACCGACGCCGTCAACGCCGTCCTCGTCAAGAACGGCATCAGCGGCCTGAGCTTCAACGACACCATCGACTTCGCCATCAACGACGCATGGGGAACGAGCGACGAGCTGTTCGCCGCCCTGCGCAAGGTGCGCTTCTCCAAGTTCTTCTACACCGCCCAGGACTTCAACGACTCCGACGTCGTGGCCCACGGCTGGGACAAGACCTCCGTCACCGAGAAGGAAATCCAAGCCCTCACGGTGCAAGGCAAGACCATCACCACGCAGTACATCTACAAGCGTCAGCAGATCGCCTTCGAAGACCTCGACGACATCGAGGAGAGCGGCAGCACCGCCACCTTCCTGCGTTGGTTGGATGAGGAACTCGACCGCCAAATCGTGAACGCCATCATCGCCGTCATGCTTGGCAACACCACCGACTTCACAGACATCACCACCATCGAGTCGCTGTTGGGTGCCGGTACGACCGACGCCTTCCGCACCACCGTGACCGTTGCCGACCCGACCGACGTGACCTTCGTCGAGGCCCGTTCCATCGTGGACGCCGTCGTCGCCGGCCGTGGTGCCAAGTGGCTCGTCATGTCGCCGGCACAACTGACCTCCCTCGCCAAGTTCAAGTACGCAAGCGGTGGCGATGACATCTTCCGCAGCAAGGAGGAAGTCGCCGCCATGTTGGGCGTGGAGAAAATCTACGTCACCGACAAGGCCACGACCCTCGTGTGCTTCATCCCCGACGAGTACTGGGTGAAAGAAAAGAACGCCATGCAGGTCTCGTATCCGAAGTACGAGTTCAACGTCATGAACTATCAACGCGAGCGCAACATCGGCGCAGCCGTCCACGGCTTGAAGTCGGTCGCCTTCGGCGTTGGTTCCTAAACTTGGAGGACGGAAGGATGACGGCAGAGCAATATAGACAAGCGGGCTACCGCGTCTCTTTGCAGGTGACGCAGACCGAAATCGACCGCGCCGAGGGCGAGGTGAAGGAGGCGTACATCGCCAAGGTCGCCCCGACCTACTCGGCCACCGACACCGACGTCATCGCCGCCGTCATGCAGATCACCGCCATCCTTCTGCTCAACCGCCACGCCATCGCCACCCGCTCGGGAGGCAAGACCAAGGACACCCCGCAGCAAAGCACGAACGCCTACGCCTCGCAGGGTGACGTGGACAACGCCGACCGCCTGCTCCGCAAGGTGCAGACAGTCGCAGGCCTCCCAAGCAAGCTGGTGGACGACATCGCCGGCATCTACTACCGCAATATGTTTATCGGACTTTAAAAAGAAAGGATCAACAACATGGCATACACTTCCTGCGCGGCTGACATCGCCGCCAACATTGCGAAAGATTGCTCCAACCCGCTCGTCAACGGCTTCACGGGCCGCGGTGTCCTCATCAACTTGAGCGACGCCCCCACGCTGACCAGGAGCCTCACCAATCCCCGCATCATCAGCGCCATCACGCTGGGCGTGGGTGTCAAGGTCGCCGTGGTCGACAACGCTGCCTTCTCGCAGCCGTTCACCGGCACGACCGTACAAAGCACCGACGAGAACGGCATGGTGCAGTACACCAAGACGGCCGTCGTCAACATCCCGCTGAGGGGTGCCGGCGTGGCCAAGACCATCGTCGAGCCTCTGCACTCGTCCGCCCTTGGCTTCCTCCTCATCCTTGAGAAGAAGGACAAGAACGGCGACGGCTCCTACGTCGTCATCGGCTCGGAGCAAGGCCTCAAGGCCAACGCAGACGGCATCGTCCGCAACGAATACGAGAACGGCGGTTGCGTTGTCGCCACCATGTCGACCGTGGAGAACTTCTTCGAGGTGACCCTCTTCGACACCGACTACGCCACCACCAAGGCGGCTTTCGAGGCGCTCATCGCCGTAGCGTACTAATTGAAAACAAGCTGTTTCTGCATAATTTCGAAGGTGGAGGGGGAGGCTGCGAGGCTTCCCCCTTTTCGGTAAGATGAAAGCTAATTTCGTTATCATAGTATTGGTTTTATTGGTTCCCGCTGTCACGATGGGGTGCCGCTCGAAACGGGAAGCCGTCACGATCCAAACGACCGAGACGGCGGCCACCTACGAGCGGCACGCCGACAGCGTGGTGCGGGCGGTCAGCGTCGGAGTCACGGAGAAGGTGACCGAGACGGAGACCACCTTCGTGGTCATTCGACCCGACAGCCTGGGCAGGCTCCAGGAGGTCGCCCGTGACGTCGTTCGCACCCGCAAGACCGAGAAGACCAAGACGCAGCAATCGGACACCGCCACCTTCCACGCCGAGACCGTCGTGGCCGACACCGCCAAGGCCGAGGCGCAGCAGAAGACCATCGAAAAGAAAAACCAAGAGGCCCTGCAAGGAGAACCCCAAAGGCGGCCCATCGGCTTCCTTCTTGGAATGTGGACCGCCTTCTCCCTTCTCGCCGTGGGTCTCATCCTAATACTCTGGCTGAAATGGAAATCAAGGCTTTGATAGAGAAAAAGGGTCGCTACTCCAAGGAGGAGGTCGACTTTATCATCGCAGAGGGTGCCAAGGTCGGCGTCGAGCCGCCCAAGAAGACCAACTGCGTGAATTGCTGGCGTGACATGGCCATCGAGGTGGCCTACGCCCAGCGCAAGGCGAACCCCAAGAAGAAGGCGCACCGCCTCCGTGGCAACGCGGCCAGGGACGGCGTGGTCTTCAAGGGCCGCATCATCACCAACGACACCATCGACGAGGAGACGTGGGCCTGGATGCAGGAAAACGGCTTCCCGTCACAACTGCTGGCCAACGATGAAGATTGACAAAAACACACGATACGCGGACTTCGCCCTCTTCGAGCCTCTCATGGCCGAGGGGATGGCCGAGGCGTTGGAACGCGCCGCCGTCGAGGAGAAGTTCGGCAAGGACGGCCTCGTCGCCATGACGCTGGGCGATATGTTCAGCGTGTTGGCGGGAGACCCCAAGCCGCTCACGGGCGACGATCCCGACAGCGTCTTCGCCGTGTACCGTGTCAAGGCCTTCCAGCGGTTCATGGGCGACGGAAAGGACAACGGCTTCATATCGCAGCTCAAGCGGCTCACGCTGCCCGCCACCCCCGAGAGCATACGGGTGTCGCAGGGCTGCCTCGACTACGCCTTCGACGAGTCGGTGTACGTCTTCTGCCGCTCGTATTTCAACCTCCACACCTTCGCAGACGTGGACAACTTGAAGGTCGCCGACCTCATCCTCGCCAAACGTGACGCATACAACCAGGCTATCGTTGACCGCAACATGGCCGCAGACATCAAGAAAGGAGCAAGGGCATGACCATCGTCGACAAGATCATCAACAGCATCCATGCGGTGCTCGACTGGGACGAGACAGTCACCGACGCAAACGGTGTGCAGACCACCGTCCACCACACCTTCCCCGTCTACTACCACGACGACCCGACCCTCAACCTCATGACGCAGACGATGGAGTTCCCGTGCGCTTTGCTCATCCTCTTGACGAGGGGGCGGGTGCCGAACATCGGCGGGCAGCTCAAGGAGCAGGTCTCCGCCGCCGTCTTCTTCGTGGAGGCGCAGGAAGGTGTCGACTTCGACGCCGTCCAGAACGAGGTCGTCATCGACCGCTGCAAGCAGAGGGCCTTGTCTTGGCTCATGTCGCTCCCGTCGTCCACCGACGTGGAGATCGTGGCCGAGGCGCAGTCCGCCCGCATTTATGACAAGTACGACGACATCCTCACGGGCTACGGCGTCAACGTCGACCTGCGGGAGGTTGTCGGCTTCGCTTGTCCCGAACAATGAGAACAAATTCAAACAACATAAAACACAAAGACAATGAGCAAACACTTAATCAAAATCGAAAGCACGCCACACGGCGTCCTCGGAGTGAGGCACGCGGGGCGTGACCAGCAATATTGCGAGGCTGGCGAACAAGTCATTCTCAAATGGCAACCCGACGCAAAGTGGGGTCTTCAAGAAGCACACTACACCGACGGCGACGGCAACGTCACGCCCATCGACCTCACGCGCGTGAAAGTGAACGGCAAGTATGTCGTGGTCTTTACAATGCCCGACGCCAACATCACCGTCGGCGGCACGTTCAAGCGTTTCGTTATTGAGGACTGGACGGGAAAGGATGCAGCGTTCAGCATCGTCGGCTCGTTCGACGTTGCCAACCTTCCGACCCTTGACGGCTTCGACGACGCGGGAAAAATGGCGTTCGTCAAGGACACGCGAAAGTATGCCTATTGGGACGGCTATGGCTGGACGTACATGGACGGCACGCCCGTGACACCGCGCTACTTGACTTTCACCGCCAATGAGGACGGCTCGTCAGTCGGTTTCTGCTGTTGGTCGGAAGACTACGAACCCGTCGACATGGGCAAAAATATGCAGTATTCTACCGATGGTGGCAAGACTTGGGAAGACTACACAATCGGAGTTGGCGAAGACAATCTTGTTGCAATCGACATTGACGAAGGCGAAATCGTCATGTTCCGTGGCAACAACGAGAACCTTGCCTACTACCTTGAAGACGATGGAGACTACATTTACACGAAGTGCGTCATCGACGGTAGCGTAGCTGCAAGTGGTGATGTTACTTCTTTGCTTAACGGTGTCGGTGGCGATGCAACTTTGGCTGAATACTGCTACGGCTCCATGTTCAGCGGTTGCACGGGCTTGACGCAAGCCCCCGCCCTCCCCGCCACCACGTTGGCGAGTAACTGCTACAGCTCCATGTTCTACGGTTGCACCAACATTACATTGCATGACGTAGCGACGCTCAACAACTCGTCCAATACCTTCCAAAACAACACGTCCTGCGCCTCGTTGACCATCCATGCTGACACCCCGCCGACGATTGCCAACAACACCATAACGGGCTTGAAGGCTGATTGCGCCATCTATGTGCCTGCCGAATCGGTGGACGCGTACAAGGCGAAGCAGTATTGGTCGGCACGTGCTTCGTATATCCAAGCGATTCCGTAAACGACAACGGGGCGGCTCACGGGTCGCCCCTTAAAACGACAAGGAAATGGAATGGACTGAGATACTAAACATCATCCTCGGAGGCACTTCGGTGGTCGCCATCGTCGGCTTCATCGTCTATCGCAAGCAGAACAAGAGGCTCAAGGACAACGAGGTCAAGGCCTCCGACGTCGAGACGCAACGCCAGCAGATAGAACTCGCCGAGCTCTACAAGGACAAGGTGCTGGAGCTCATGGAGCAGGTCTCCACGAAGCAGGACACGGGCAACGAGAACCAGCAGCGCATCCTCGACAAGCTGGACACCATCGACGGCCGAGTGGACAAGCAGGAGGCGAGGCTCTCCGACATCGTCGCCTACCTCAACGGCGAGTTCCAGGACTACCTCAAACGCAACCGACATGGAGCAGAAACTGAAGAATAATATCGGCCTCGTGGCCTACTGCCGCGCGCAGCTCGGTCGCCCCTATTGGTACGGATGCTTCGGGCAGACCGCCACGCCAGTCCTCTTGAGGGCGAAGCGCAGGCAATACCCGAAGTATTACACCGCCACCGACTTCGAGCGTCAGTACGCCCAGCGTGTCCACGACTGCATCGGTCTCATCAAGGGCTACTTCTGGAGCGACAACGCCGAGGCGAAGCCCGTCTACCTCTCCAACGGCTTCCCCGACAAGTCGGCCGACGCCTTCTTCGCCTACTGCACACGCAAGGGGACGAGGATGGACGAGATGCCGGACGTGCCAGGTGTCGCCGTCTTCATGAAGGGCCACGTCGGTGTCTACATCGGAGGAGGGCAGGTCATCGAGGCGAGAGGCCACGCCTACGGGGTCGTCATGACGAAATTGAAGAACCGCCCGTGGACGAAATGGGCATATATAGAAGGGCTGCAGTATCTATGAGGGAGCAAGTGGTGGAAATATTGGAGAAGGCCAGGGAGGAAATCCAGGCCCGCATGGAGCAGGAGGACATCAACGCCTCGGGGCGTTCCTCCCGTTCTTGGCGGGTGGAGGAGTACGCCAACGGCGTGCGCCTTGTCTACGGCAACCCCGACACCGCACCGCTCGAGACCTTGGAGATAGGCCGCCCAGGAGGAGACGTCCCTGGCGGCTTCCGCATGACAAAGGACGGAGTCCGTGACGTGTCGAACACGTTCAAGGCCATCCTCGTGCAATGGGCCAAGGACAAAGGCATCCAGGACTTCGGCTGGGGCCACGCCACCATGCTGGGTCGCCGCATCGCAGAGCAGGGGACACTCCGACACCAGCGACCCGTCGACGTCTACACGTCCATCGTCATGGACACAGCCGAGAAGGTCAAGGACGGCCTCCGCTCGGTCTTCGTTATGCAGATTCACGAAACAATAAGAGCGAAATAAATGGAAGAGAAAGAGACCATCGTAATCGACATCCAGCTCGACGCCAAGGGCGTCGCCAACCAGCTCGCCCAAGTCAACGAGCAGATCGTAGCCGTCAAGGCGCAGAACGCCGCACTCAAGAAGGAGGTCAAGGACGGCACGAAGACGTGGAAGGACGTGAGCGGGCAGCTCGCCGTCAACGAGCAACGCCTCAAGACTCTCACGGCCACGCAGAAGGCGTTGACCAACCAGTTCAACGCACAAGTCGGCACCAACAAGCGGCTCGGCGACAGCCTCAAGGAAATGGGCGCGGAACTCACCGCCCTCAAGAACGAGTACCGCAGCCTATCAGCCTCGGAGCGTGAGTCGGCCAAGGGGCAGGAATTGCTGCAGCACATCCAAGACCTCGACGCCAAGATGAAGGAGGCCGACGGGACGATGGGCGACTTCCAGCGCAACGTGGGCAACTACCCCAACGCCTTGAAGCCCGTGACGGCGCAGCTGCGTGAGATGACGCAGGAACTCATCCGCCTGCGCATGGAGGGCAAGGAGAACACCGAGGAGTACAACGACCTCCTCATGGCCACGGGAAAGATGAAGGACGCCATGTCCGACGCACAGCGTGAGGTCAAGCAGATGGCCTCCGACACCTCCGCCCTCAACTCCGTCCTCGGTGCCGCGCAGGCGGCCGCTGGCGGTTTCTCCGTCGCCCTCGGTGTCATGAACCTCGTCGGCGACAAGGACAGTGAGACGGCCAAGGAGTTGGCCGAGGCGCAGCGCAAACTGCAGGCGGCCATCGCCATCACCACGGGCTTGCAAGCCGTGCAGAACGCGCTACAAAAAGAGTCGGCCCTCATGATGGGCGTGAACCGTGTCCGCCTGTTGGCGGCGGCAGCGGCGCAGCGTGTCTACGCGGCCGCCACCCGTGACGCCGAGGCCGCGCAGGCGGTCTTCAACAAGGTGGCCAAGTCCAACGTCTACGTCTGGCTCGCCGGTATCATCCTATCGGTGGCCGGTGCCATCTACGCCTTCACCCGTGGAAGCAAGGAGCAGGCCGAGCAGGCCGAGCAGGTCAACCGCACACTCAACAATCAGGCCGAAATCCTTCAACGTCTCACGCAAGGCTACGCAGACATCAACCGCAGGGTCGAGGACAACATGGAAGCCGCCATTGAGAACGCAAGGGCGCAGGGCAAATCCACCGAGGAAATCCGCAGAATAGAGGACGCACTCTTCGAGACGAAGAAGGAGCGCATGGACCAGGAGAAGAAGGACTACGAATGGCTCAACGACAACCTCGCCAAATACGAGAACCAGTACCGCGACACGATGAGCAAAATCCGAGCCTTGGACGCCCAGTACATGGACGCCTTGAGGCAGGGCAACACGGAGCGGGCCGCCTTCTACCTTGACGAGATCAACAAGCTGGCCGAGGTCGCCGACGCCATCAAGTTACGCCTCGACGCCGTCAACGACTTCAACAGCCGCTACGGGCAGATGCTCCGTGAGCGTCAGGCGCAACTCAACCAACGCAAGAAGGAGGACGAGGATGAAAGGAAACGCCAACAAGAGGCCGCCAAGGCTGCGTGGGAAAGATGGAAACAAGAGGTCACCGCCATCCGTGAGGCAAACAAGACACTCGTCGGACACCTCGACACCATCACCACCACGACGATGAGCGAGCAGGAATACGCCAAGGCCGTGGAAGACACCGCCGAGGCGATGCAGAAACTCTCCGACAAGCTCGACGCCGCCAACAAGAAACTCAAGGAAGCCAACGAACTCATGCAGGCGATGGGCGACCTCGACGACTTCGCCGACCGCCTCGAAAGGCAGTCCAACCCGCTCTACAACTTCTCGCAGGAGTACAAAGAGAACGCCCAGGCCATCATGGAGACGTCATCCGCCCTCGAGTCTTCGTTCTCGTCGGTCGCCTCCATGTATAGACAGATGGCACAAGACGAGAGCAAGAGCGAGGCGGAACGCGCCAAGGCGGCAAGCCGTGCGAAGGCGTGGTCGAAGATACAAATCGCCACCAACGCAGGAGCGGCCGTCGCCAAGGGCGTGGCCACCGCCGTGGATGTGGGCTTCCCCGCAGCCATCCCCGCCATCGCCACCATGACAGCCACCATCCTCGCCGCAATAGCACAAGCCAAGAGCCTGCTCAACGAGGCCTACGAGTCGGGCGGCGTCATCGGAGGCTACCACGGCGTCAGCATGGGAAACGACAACACCGCCATCATCGCCCGCCGTGGCGAGATGGTGCTGAACGCCAACCAGCAGAAACAACTTTTCGAGATAGCGAATGGAGGAAGCAAGGCGGGCGGGATGTACTCGGCCCTCGCCGACGCGCTGCGGTCGATGCCCGCCCCCGTCCTCGTCTACTCCGAGTTCCAAGACTTCACCAACAAGGTCGCCACGCTCGACGAGGCGGCGAAATTGAGATAAAAAATGATAGTAAAACCCAGCGACAACAGCAAGTTCACCGCCACCTTCCAAGGCGAGAACGGAAGCGGCGGCAACCTCCTCGGCTACACCTTGAGCCGTTCGATGCTGCGCATCAAGCGTGAGGATATGCAGCAGCTCAGCCTCGTGCAGATTGACTACTCCACGGGCGACACCATCGTCTACTACACCGACCCGCAGGGTGTTCTCGAGCTGCCCCTGCGTGACTTCATGGCGGCGGCGGGGTCGATGCTCGCCCTCTCCATCACGATGACCGAGACCAACGGCACCACCGTCGACACACTCGCACTCAAGATTGAGGTGCTGGTGGGTATGTCCTACTACAACGTCTTCGCTCCGAGGAACAAGGACGCAGAGCGGTTCTTCGCAGCCTATGGCCACAACGTGGTCATGCCGCCTAACGTCATTATCAACCCATCCAACTCCTACGGCATCGGAATCAAGGTGGAGAGCAATCTCCACACCATCGACGCCAACGTGGTGTGGTCGTACATGGTCTCGGGCATCGGCACCACCATCACGCCCGCAGGTTCCAGAAAAAACCGCCTCGACGTGGGAGACACCGCCGACACCCTCAAGGCCGACAATACCACTAACGCCAAGGAATGGCCTCTCATGAAGCCCGACTACTGCACCAACCTCGTCGTCTGCCGTTGGACATCCCGCACGGGCTGCGTCCGTCAGCATTGGTTCCCCATCGCCGCCTTCATCAACGGTGCAGACCAGAGCGTCAGCGTCGTTGAGGCCGGCAACGGCTACGACGTCCGCAAGGACACCTACGACGCCGTGCGCTGCCGTCTCACGGGTCTCACCGCCTACGGATATTGGTACTACATGGACATCCTGCGGGCCAACGACCTCCACGCCGTCATCATGCCGACCATCGCCAACTTCGAGACGGAGATCAGCAGCATGGAGACCGCCGCCTTCTGCGACGTCAACGAGATGGAGACCCCGCAGGGCAACGGCTTCTACAATTTCGAATTTGTACTCAAATTGAGGCACTATGATACGCATTAACATCATCGGCTTGGGCTTCGTCGACATGGCCGAGGGGTCGCAGCCCTCGTTCAAGAGGGACAACCAGCAGTTCCGCTTCTGCGATATTAGTCTTGGCCGCTCGGTGGAGTTCTCCATCCCAGCCACACAGCGCAACCGCCAGCTCCTCGGATTCACGGACGACCCGTCGCAATACGGAGCGGTCATGCGCACCAACGCCCCGTGCCAGGTGGTCTACGACGGCGGTGCATTCACCGGCACCATCGCCGTCACCGCCTACGAGGGCGACGCCTTCAAGTGTTCGATGATACTTGGCAACGCTCCGTGGATTGACGAGTTGCAGAGCCTCAAGGTGTCCGACATGGTGACAAGTTGGAACAAGGGCATCTACTGGGACGCCGCCTCGGAGACGTTGTGCGACGATCCCGGCCTCTTCGTCTTCGTCGGCGGTCAAGGTATCAAGATTCTGCCCTACGAGAACGGCATCAGCACATCGGGCTGGACGTTTCTCCCGTCCATCAACCTCAAGGCCTTCATCAAGGACTTGTGCGACGTTCGGGCCATCCCCAACGACATACAGCTGCCCCGTGAGTATTGGCTCGTCGCCAGCACCCTCAAGGGCAGCGGCATGGAGACCATCACCATCGCCTCCACCGGCACCACCAACCTAACGGTGTCGCAGGTCCACCAGTTCTTCGACGTGGTGGACATCGACCTCGAATGGGCCACGGGCAGCATCTTCGGGGCTTTGGTCGGTGGCGGAACCGTCAACGCCAAGGGCTTTCGGCCCACCGAGGACATCGAGATGACCTTCCCATCCCCGTTCCCGACGGGTGTCTTCCTCGTGCAATACGCATCCAAACTCAACGACTACCAAACCCTCGGAGGAGTCCTCGCCAACGGAAAGGCAGACCCGCACGGAGACGGAACGGGCGCGCTTGACGGGCGCACGGTTCAGCTAAAGAAGGGCTACACCTACTTCTTTGCCAAGAATATGTGGTCGGTCAACTGGGGCGCTCCTGGCGGCTATGTCGGCTACAAGGACACCCACTACCCCTATTCGTTCACCTTCAACGTGGTGAGCAAGGACGACATCGCCTACTCTACGCCGTGGTATATGCAGCACAATATGCCCGACATGACCTTCTTCGAGCTGCTCAAGTCGGCGGCGTTGGCCGCAGGCATGGAGCTGTTGGTCGACGATCTCGGCATCCGCATCAAGGCGGGAGCCTACGGCAACGCCTTAAAGGTCTGCGACCGAGTCATCAGTGTCGACAGCGTGACCCGCAGGGTGGAGCCTTGGGGCAACTCCACCCGTGACGCCGAGGTCGCATTTGACTCGGAGGAGTACGTCGAGCAGCCCATCACCTGGGACTACTTCATCGACAGCGAGCAGGTGACCGACAAGAAGACCGTAAAGACCAAGTTCAGCGAGGGCAACGTCGGCACCAACGGCATCGCCATCAACGACGTGGAGTATGACTCGGGAAGCAACACCTACAAGCTCAAGGCCAAGAAGCCGACCATCGCCTACGCCGACGGGACGGTGCCGTCCTTGCAGCGCATCCCCGACGCCGAGATGGTGGGCTACGAGGACATCGGCACCGACTCCACCTGCGTGAAGATCAAGATGCGCAGGGGCGAGGCCGAGTTCTTCAAGCTGAAGCCCGACGACGTATGGGTGTGGCGCGGCATGGCTTACGTTTGGACGAGTGCCGATTGGTCGAACGGAGTGCTGACGATGACCATGCAGAAGGTCAGCCAAGTGACCCCGCAATAGAGAAACCCACTTTCAATTCATTTGCTTTTCATAATGTTTTAGTTTTGTGCCTCCGTCTCCCCGACGGGGGCTTTTTTCTGCGAAATTTCGCCAAGTGTTTCGGAATCTTGAAACATTCAAATTTGCAAAGGATTGGAAAACAACTGAAAAGATATGATTTGCGTCCCTGCATGGGGTGCAAGCGGTCGCCCGTTCGAGTCGGGCCACTCCGACGCCAAGAGAGTCGAGCTTTTTCGGCTCTCTTTCTTTTTTCTGCCATTTCAAAAAAGAAAAGATTTTCTCACTTTGAATCACTTTTTGAGTATTTTTGCGGTGTTTTTGTTTCGGAATTGTTTCGCAACAAAACAACCACCAACGAAAAACGCAGAAAAATGGCTACTTTTCATTATGAGGTGTCCCGCCATCGCAAGGCGGACGGCACCTATCTCGTCAGCGTCCGAATGACGCACGGGCGGAAACTCGTCCGCAGACCCACCTCCATCTTCGTCACCCGTGACCAGCTGAGCAGGGACGGGAAGCGTGTCAAGGACGCGGCCGTCCTCGACGCCGTAGAACGCCTCCTGGGGCGTCTTCGCACCGCAGTTGGACAAATTGATTGTCCCGAGGCCTACGACGCCCCTACGCTGTGGGAAATCGTCCAGGAGAGGCTTGCGGGGGTAAAGGGCTTCCGTCTCGACTTCATCGCCTTCTCGGAGCGGCAGCTCGAGGGTATGGAGAAGGGGACGGCGGACGGCTACCGATACAGCCTCAACGCCTTCAAGAAGTTCCTCGGCAGGGACAGCGTTGACGTGAACGACATCGACAAGCGGATGGTCGCCGACTTCCTCGCATGGATCGAGAGGCGCAACGGCAAGGGGTGCAGGGCTGGGTCGTTCTACCTCTCCCACCTGGCGCGGCTCCACAACCTCGCCCGCGAGCGATACAACGACGACGACGTCGGTCTTGTTCGCATCCCTCGGCAGCCGTTCAAGGGGATGATCCCGCCGCAGCCGTCCGCCACCCACCGAGACCTCACGCCTGCGCAGGTCAAGGCCATCGCCGAGAGCGACCCGCAGACGGCGAGGGGGAAACTTGCCCGTGACGTGTTCGTGCTGTCGTTCTGCCTCTGCGGGATGAACACCGCCGACATATACCGCATCCGCAAGACCGACATCTGCGACGGGGTGCTGACCTACAAGAGAGCCAAGACGGACAGCAGACGGGCGGACAAGGCAGAGATGCGGGTTAGGATAGAACCCGAGGCGAAGGCGGTCTTCGACCGATACAGCGGCACGAGGTCGCCCCTGGGCTTCGACGAGAGGTACACTACCGCCAAGGAGTTCAACCGCTCCGTCAACATCGGCCTCAAGGAGGTGGGTCGGCTTGCCGGTGTGCCAGGTCTCACGACGTACCACGCACGACATTCATGGGCGACCATCGCCCGCAACGAGTGCGGCGTGGATCGTGACACCGTCAACGAGGCGTTGAACCACGCCAGCCGTGACAAGGTGACGGACATCTACATCGCACGGGACTGGAGGCGGGTGTGGGAGGCGAATAGAAAAGTGTTGACGCTTGTGTTCGGATAATTTCGTACCTTTGCACCCGTATCCATAAAAAAGATTTTCCGCAGATTTTTTCGTTGTTGCCCTCGGCCTTCTGGTCGGGGGCTTTCCGTTTCAAGGCCACAGCCTCACGACACGGCAGACTCTTTTTTAACCCGTGGCACGCCCATGCCGTCGAGGATGCGGTGGGCGAGTTCGTGGAAGCGGATGTCGTGGTCTTCGACGATGCGCAGCAGGTGGGCGACGTCGGACTCAAACTCCACCACCTTCGGGGTGAAGAGGCCGGGGAAGGTCTCCCTTATCCGTTGAACGGTTTGTTCGGTTATGGGCCGCCTTCCCATCTTCATTTCGGATAAAAATGACTTGGCCATGCCCGTCTTTCGGCAGAAATCGCTGTCGTTGTAGATGAAACCCGCATTTTTTAGGTCTTCAAGTGTTTTTATAAGTGTTTGATTATCCATAATTTACAAAGATTTTGAAAAATTTTTCAAAAAAAAGTGAAAAAAGTGACTCTTTTTTGTTCAGCGTATAGAAAAAAGTGTTATTTTTGCGTTGTCAATGTGAAACAAACACGGACAAAAATAGAAAAATCAACGGAAACAACAACGAAAAATCAACGAAAAATGTTAAAGCAAGAATTTGAAGACAGAACCAACCTCCAAGTGAATGAGGAAGAGTTCAACGCAATCAACGCCATTTATATGGCTTGCACCAACGAAATGGACAAGGACACCTTCTGCGCCGACTACAAGAAGCACGCAGATAGCGTCATCGTCACCGACCTCACAAAGCGGGTCGAGACTTTGCGCATGGTAGTCAACTACCACGACCGCCGTGAGGACGAGATGGAGAACTACCTCATCGACCTCGCCCATGACCTTGACGAGCCGTCCATCGACCGCAAGGCCGAGGAAATGTGGGGCCTCTATGCAGTCATCACCCGCAAGATTGACAAGGGCTACGCACTCGACTCCGTCCAGCTTGAATATGTAAAAAACAACCTAAAATGACACTAAGACAACACTACGAGCAGGCCAAGGCGGCGGGGGAGCGGGAGAGCTTCCTCGCCTACCTCGCCGCAGAGACGGGCAACACGGTCTCGGCCGTATACCAGTGGTGCCTCGGACACCGCCATCCGGCGCCAGCGGCCCTGCGCCTCATCGCCCAGGCACTCAACACAACGGAAGAACAACTTTTCAAAACAACGGAAAAATGAAAGCAACAATCAAGAACACCCTCGGCACGATCTGCGGCGCACTCGCCTGCGTGGCGGTCTTCGCAGCCGTCTGCGTCATGGATGGCAGCGCACACGAAATTGCCGTCCGCCTCGTCGGCGTGGCCGGCTTCATCACCTTCACCGCCCTCTGGGCAAAACTGACCGAGAAATGAAAAGACCCAATTTCACACACCTCGACCCCGAAGACCTTCACACCTGCCAGCATTGCAGGCACTTGTCGCTCGACATGGTGACGGGTTATTTCTGCGACATCGACCGCACCCGTGACTTCTTCAAGAGAAAGCAAGAGGTCTTCATGGTCAACGACTGCGAGAACTACGTCAGCCACTTCGTGAGCGACTACCGCCGCCGTCCAGACCTCGAGGCACAACTCAAAAAAGCAAAGAAATGAACAAGGACATCATCGGCATCATCGAGCAGGCGGCCCGCATGGGTGCGGCGGAGGCGGTCAAGGCACTCGCCCCGACCTCCGACCTCATCAGCCAGCGGCAGGCCTTCAAGGAGTTCGGCAGGGCCTTCGTCCTCGCCAACGCCGACAGCCTCACCACCCTGCGCAAGGGCGCGGCTGACAACTCGCCCCGCTACTACTCAAGGGCGGAGTTGACGCAGCTCCTCGCCTCCCGCTCCATCGCCATCATGTCCATGAGATTAGAATACCAATAAAACAAAGAAAAATGGAAAACAACGGAAAAATCTACAAGGCCATCCCCGCCATCATGGACGAGATAGGCCACATCGGCAAGGACAAGAAGAACCAGCAGCAGGGGTTCATGTTCCGAGGCGTGGACCAGGTCATGAACACGATGAAGCCCCTCCTCGCCAAGCATGGAGTGTTCTCCGTGCCCGAAGTCGTGGAGACCAAAAGGGAGGAGCGGCAGACAAAGAACGGCGGGACGCTTATCTACACAATTCACAAGATCAACTTCCACTTCTTCTCCGACGACGGCTCCAGAGTGACCGCCACGGTGGTCGGCGAGGGCATGGACAGCGCGGACAAGTCGAGCAACAAGGCGATGGCCGTCGCCTTCAAGTACGCCTGCTTCCAAGTGTTCTGCATCCCCACCGAGGAGATGGCGAAAGACGATCCCGACGGATACTCTCCTGAGGAGAGCAGGCCCACCGCCGCGCAGCTTCGCACCTACATCGACAACTGTGACAGCCTCGTCGACTTCAACACGATGAAGGCCAACTGGGGCGTGTATATCAGCCAAGACGCCGAGCTGTCGGCCTACGCCAATGCCAAGTACGCCGAAATCAAGAAAGGAGGCGCGGCATGAACCTCGAGGACATGTACCACTACGCCGACGGCACCGCCATCGACGACGAAATAGAATACTATCAAAATAACACCAACCAATAAAAACTCAACAAAATGGAAAATTACATCGGAAAAAAGTGCATCATCAGATGCGACCGCAGCGGTGTCTTCTTCGGCACGCTCGAATCACTCGAAGGCCAGCAGGCCAAAATCTCCAACGTCCGGAATATCTGGTATTGGGAAGGAGCCGCCAGCGTCATGCAATTAGCCGCCGAAGGTGTGAAGAATCCCAACGGATGCAAGTTCACCGTCACGGTGTCGGAGATAGTCGTCACCGACGCAATCCAGATTATCCCATGCACCGAGCAGGCCATTAAGGACATCGAAGCCGTGAAGACATGGAAGCGTTGACACTTGAGGAAAAAATCACAGCCTTCTTGTCGACCGGCTACGGCTACGGCTACGGCTCCGGCTCCGGCTCCGGCTCCGGCTACGGCTCCGGCGACGGCTCCGGCTCCGGCTACGGCTCCGGCGACGGCTCCGGCTCCGGCTACGGCTCC
>JAEIGA010002722.1_pt1 | contig 28013 bp, 22 predicted proteins | sample 9270691 | NCBI WGS metagenome assembly JAEIGA01 (sample SAMN17057246, study PRJNA624740) | gut metagenome | biome: biome; isolation source: fecal sample | host: Bos grunniens | place: China: Xizang | collected 2019
AGACGGCTTTTTTGATTTTACAAGCGTTCCAGAATGGTTCACGAACAAAACGAATAAGGAAGAGTAAATAAATTTTATTTATAAGGAGGAATAAAATTGTACCGAAACTATATAGAAGAGCTACACCTACTACCTGACGAGATCCTCGCCTACCTGCGTAAGTCAAGAGCGGACGATCCTCTGCTAACAGTAGAGGAAGTCCTCTCAAGGCACGAAGCCATTATTGACGAGTGGGCAGAGAGGAATCTCGGAGCAAAAGTCCCCGAAGGGAATAAATACCGAGAGGTCGTGTCGGGCGAGACCATTTCAGACCGTCCCGAAATGCAGAAGGTTCTCAAGCTGATAGAGTCCCCAAAGGTCAAAGCAATCCTCGTTGTCGAGGTGCAGAGATTATCAAGAGGTGACCTTGAGGACTGCGGAAGGCTCATTAAGCTGCTCCGATACACAAATACCCTTGTCATTACCCCTCAAAAGGTATACGACCTCCGAGACGAGTATGACCGAGACAGCTTTGAGAGGGAACTGAAGCGAGGTAATGAGTACCTTGAATACACTAAAAAGATTATGCAACGAGGCACACTCCGCTCCATCAGCGAGGGCAACTTTGTTGGCTCTATCCCTCCGTATGGTTATGATAAGGTATGGATTACTGAAGGGAAGAGAAAATGCCCGACCCTCGCCATCAACGAGGAGCAGGCTAACGTAGTCCGAATGATATATGATATGTACACCAATCAAGGTATGGGAATGGTCAGCATCTGTCACCGCCTTGACGAGTTGGGGGTCACACCGCCCAAGGGAGAACATTGGTCAAACAGAGGACTCAAAGATATGCTCTCCAATGTGCATTACCTTGGTAAGGTTAAGTGGAATTGGAGAAAGACCGTAACTGTTGTTAATGATGGAGAGATAAAAAAGACTCGTCCCAAGTCCGAGATTGGAGAATTCCTTGTATATGAGGGAAGGCACGAAGCCATCATCACCGAGGAGCTGTTTAATGCGACTCAAGAAAAACTTGGTAAGAATGTGAGAGTAAGAAAGAATATGGGTATAAGGAATCCCCTCGCAGGCATCTTATATTGCCAATGCGGAAGAGTAATGTCGCTCCGTACATATAAGAGAGCGGACGGAAGCGAAAGAAACGCTCCGAGACTTCTTTGTGATGACCAAACACATTGTAACACAGGCTCTTGCACCTATGATGATTTAATTGAAATGGTAAAGGGAGTTTTAACTCAATGTATAGAGGATTTTGAGCATAGGATTAAAAACAATTCAGGCGATGCCATGAAGCTCCACGAAAAGCTGTTAAAGAGCCTTGAAAAGAAGATGCAAGAGCTTGATGCGAAAGAGATAGCACAATGGGAGGCTCAATCCAATCCCGATCCGTCACAGAGGATGCCACCGCATATCTTCAAGATGCTCAATGAAAAGCTCCTTAAAGAGAAGGACGAAGTCAAAGAGGCTATGTGTAATGCTCGGAAGTCAATGCCCGACCCTGTGGATTATGGGGAAAAGGTTGTCCGCTTTAGAAAAGCATTAGAAGCCTTGAATGACCCCGAAAAGGATGCCGAAACCAAGAACAGACTCCTCAAGGATTGTATCGAAAGGATAACCTATAGCAGAGAGAGACCCACTCGCTCAAGACGTGCGCCGGGCGAAAAGAAAGGTACTACCATTAAGACCGCAGGCGGTCATTGGGATGCACATCCTATCAACATCGATGTCAAGCTGAAGGTGTAATATTTTTTTGCACCTTCTTACATCCATCATTGATGAGCGTGTTCGTCTGCACATTAATGTTGGAGGTTAAAGAAAAGCCTTATAAATCAAGGGACATCCCCAAAAAGGATGCCCCTTTTCTTTATTCCTTCACTATAAAGGCATCAAAGCCAACCGCCTTGATTTTCTTCTGCAAAGCCTCGGCTGACTCTCTGTATAGGCAAGCACCGACTTGCACCTTCCAATAGCTTCTCTCGCCTTGATAGGCTACACCCAAGGTCTTTAAGATACCTTTTGCGATTGCTTCCCCCATCTTTTGCCTTTTGCCCTCTGTGGCTAAAATTTCAAGGTCAGAGGCATTGTCTACAAAAGCACACTCAACTATGACCGCAGGACAGGAGGTAGAACGGATGAAGCCGTAGTAATCCTTCCCTTGGCTGTTTTTTCTTATCTTCGCTCCCCTTGAGTTCTGTCCCACCTTCACGATCTCGTCAAGTATGTTTTGGGCGAGAACCTTACCCTTGCCACCGCCGTGGTGATGGAATATCTCGGCACCGTCACCGCCTCCTGCGTTGTTGTGGATGTCCACCGCAAGGTCGGGAGCATAAGCATTGCACTCCTTTATCTCCTCGCTCACCGAGTCATCCTCGTCTTTGGTGCGGCTCATCTTGACCGCTACTCCGTGTCTCTCAAGCACATCTCTACAGGCGAGTGCTATAGATAGGTTCAAGTCCTTTTCTTTGGTATTGTTGGCTACCGCACCGGGATCACTACCTCCGTGACCGACTCCAATGAATACCTTCATTTACTCACCCCCTTGCACCTATCAAGCATAGGCTGTACTACTCCGTTCCAAGATGCCGAGATCCCTGCCGCAATCGCACCTATGAGAAGTCCTTCGGCAACACCTTTGTCGAACACATCCACCGCACCAATGGTTGCCACAAGGTAGGCTATTGATGCTTGAATAAAGGTCTTTAAGGCTCTAATCAATACATCGTTCATAACACCACTCCTTATATATGATAGAGAAGGACACCCTACACGGATGTCCCTCTCATGTTTATTCGTTGGTTGGTGTAAGATTGGTACAAGGTTGGTCTAAAGTTGGTGTATCAGTTGGTGTTTCTTTCGATTTTTTATATTCAAAGAACAGGTTTATAATTGCGGTCTGATCCTTCTTGAAGCTTGTCTCCGTGACCGCTATGTCGCAGAAGCCTGAATCGTCTCCCATTATAGTTGCGGATATAATGGGAAGCATACGCACAAACCACTGAATTACTGTGATGATAGAGAAATCAAGTATCATATTCACGGCAACCATACCGCCTAACAATACCATCAAGCCACGCTGTATAAAGTCCTTGCGCTTATCTTTGATTTCTCGCTCACGACCACTCTGTCCCACAAGACTCTGACGTTCTGACTCGCCGTTCTCGTTTAGGATAATACCCGGAGTGAGCTTTATCGGCATAGCATTATTGCAAATGACTATAGCCTTTCTCATATTCATAGGCAACTTCAAGCGCATAACCTCTTTATTAGTCAACCGCCTGTATTTTTCAAGCCACTCATCGTAGTCTAAATCCACATCCATCAGCACACCCTTGCGGTATTCCTTCAGCTCTCGCACCCTGTAGTCTTGGCAGAATGTAGGTACTTCGGACAGCAAACCACGTTCAACTATCTCGTTTTTATTCTTACGATAGGTTTTCAGGGCTTCAATGTATTCGGAATCACTCCGTCCTCGGCTCTTGCCTTTGTTGTACCTGTTGCGATAGACGATGGTTGTGATAACATATAGGAATAGGGTAAGTGCCGTGAAATTTTTGAAATCACCGAAGGAAAGCTTGAAGTCGGTGAGTGAAACAACCATAGCTATAAGCACTATGCCTATAAGCATCAGATCATTCATACCGAATTTATCACGAGACCCTGTGTCTTTTTCAAGCGACTTGCGCAGCTCTCTGCGCTTTTCAGAGCCGCTTAACTGCTCATCCCGTTCCATGTTCATCTTCCTTCTCCTTATCTCCGAACTGACGCTCGGCAACAAATGTGAGGGCAGTACCTATAGCGCATCCGATGAGACCCATCCACAGGACGATTACGACATCCTGCATAAACTTACCTATAAATACCAAGATATAAGATATGGCTATAAGGATAAGCCACACGGTAAGCGGAGGAGCGTGAGTGATCTTCAGTTTTCGCCTTATAAAATCGAAGACCGCTTTCCGAAAGACTATCGCAATAACGATAAGAGCGATTATACTGCCTACTCCTATTGAGTGATTCTGTCCGTAAGTTGTCTTCCACATGGGAAACTTCTCACATATTGCCCATATTGGAAGGGCGCAGGAAACTATAATGCTCAATACCTTAAAGAGCCAATAGAATGCTTTACGCTTCGTCTCCGACATTTTCTTTCACCTCCTTATGCTCTGCCGCATTTATAGCGGCTACGGCTGCACGATGGCGAGAGTAGAGTTCCTCCTTCTTGGAATTGGGAATGTTAGCAAGAACAAGGAGTTCAGCCACCTCATCGGCAAGCTCTTTATTAGCAAGCTTTGAGGTGTGCAAATAGTTCTCAACCTCGGTAAGTGCCGTCTCAAGCTTTTTCTTTTCATCGTCCGTCTGACGGATCTCCGTAAGCAATTTGACTATCTCTTCTCTGTAATTATCTACAACGGCAGACACACCCTCTACCCTTGACAGAGCCTGCTGTATTGCGCTGTTGCTGTTTTCTACGACAGCCACAGCATTGTTATTGCAGTGTGCTATAGACTTGTTGAGAGCTGCGTGTTTCCGTATCTGATATATCAGCGTAAATATAAGAGTGACAATAACCGAGATCTCCTCAAGGTGTCCCTCCACCCATTTGACGATCTCATCGGTAGTCGGTATAGATATCTGCGGAGTTGCCGCTACTGCTTCTGTTTCTGTGCCTGAAATTTTGCCCTCTGTGACGATTTCCGTCTCGGCAAGGAAAGTCTCCGTCTCAACGGCATTCGTCTCAATAGCGGTAGAATTCTCGTCCTCGGCAAAGGCTACAAGGGGCATAGCGAATAGGATTACTACGCAGATAAAAGCGATCAAGATTTTTTTCATTTGTTTGTTCTCCTTACTTAATTAAAAAATTCAATGAGTTGGTATCAAAGATAGTCTCAAGCGCACGAATCTTCGCTCTCAAGCCGCTGAACTCTCTTTCCATCGCTTCAATTTGGCAACGAAGCTCCATGATCTCAACGACTTCAGGGGGAGGGGAAGCAATTCTGCCACCTCTAACCGCAACTCTTTCAAGGTTGTAGACGATTCCGTCCTTGGCGGTAAAGGTTGCCTTGTAGTCTCCTGTCTGTCCGTGGAAGAGGAGGGGAAGGATCGAATCCTCTTTAGAGATGTTGATCTCCGTGTCACCAATCTTCAGCACACCCTCACGATCACACCCAATCCGCATCGGGTCGCTGCCGTGGATCAAGCCTTTATTGTTCTTAAAAAGCTGTATCTTCATAATTCAGCCTCCTTTCCTATGTCTTCACTATTCCGCAGTATTCGCAAACTGTGGATGTGCCAACAGGCACCCATTTATGTCCTGTGGCTGTGTATGCCTTGGTGAGCGTATCGTTCTCATCGTGGCTCTCTATACCGCATCTAACGCACTTGCCGTAATACACCGCATCCTCGGTACAGGTAGCCTCTTTATAAAGGCTTCCAAGTTCTCGATAAGCGTGTCCATATGGGAGTATCGTTTCAGGCTCTTTGAGGAAGGTGTTACACACCGCACACTTGCTTCCTGCGGTAGAGCCTGACTCTGTACAGGTAGCAGGGACGGCATTGATCGTCTCCTCTGTATGAGCGACCGTTTCAATGGGTGAGTAATGGGCATAATCGCACCGTGTACACCAATTCCATCGCCAACCTATTTTTGCACAGGTCGGGGGTTCGGTCACTGTAGAGGTTATATTGTGTCCGAGGGCAGGGACTTCCATAGTTTCAATTGCCCCACAAGGGCAAGACCGCCTCTTCTGTCCTGCGGTTGTACAGGTAGCCGCCACCACTGTCTCCCAATCACTATAAGCGTGAGTGTGAAGGGCAGGGACTATAACATATTCGCACACAACACAGATCTGCGGAGTCTCTGTCGTAGCCTCTGCCCCTGCAAGATGCTCAATGACCTCGCTCTTTTCTCCGCACCTTGAGCATGTATGCCAATGTCCGCTTTCGTCCGAATGCCACTCTCCGCTGAAGTTGTGACCGAGAGCAGGGACATAGTTGCTCACATATGAGTCCCCACACTTACAGGTGTAGGTCGTATACCCTCGCTCGGTACAGGTGGGAGGTGTGACCTTGGTAGTGTAGCTGTGTTCGTGGGGGACAGGCACGAACACAGCAACTCCGGGTCTCTTGTTATGAATAAATGCTATTGCCATAGCTTATTCCTCCTTTTTGGGAGGTTCGGGAATATCCCTTTCTGTTTCTTCGTAGGTATATATGCAAGGAATCACATCCACAGCGGACACATATTCCTTTCCTGTCTCCACCTGAAGGATCATCTTCCCTCTGTCACTCTTATGTCTTATAAGCTGTCTTCCGTTTACTTCAATATTTTCACTTATAACCATAATATCCTCTCTTTCTTTATGCAGAAACAATAAAGTCTGCGTAAGCCACCCAGTTTGTCGCAACTATCCAATTGTTGTAAAGTGCTTTAGGAACTCTAATTGTGGGATTCGTTCCAAATTCCGAACCGTAGCCGTAAGAGTCAAGGTCGGGAATCATCGTGCAATCGGTGAAATCAAATAGAGTATTTGTGCCTCCGTTCGCAAATCCACCGCCGATACCATATAGGTCTTTTCCCAAAATCACCAATACAAGCGAAGGCAAACTCGATAACTCAAACGAAGCGAAATATGCAACACCGGGCATATACATCCGCTTCAAATTAGGACAATTGCCGAATGCCATAGCACCCATATTCGTGAGGGTCGCAGGAAGGTGTACCTCAACCACCTTTTCGTCTCCACCAAAAGCATTATACCCAAACTGTGCTACTGTGCCCTCTACATACTCGACAGGGTACATTCCGGGTATTTCAACTGTTGCCTTCTCAGGGATTCTTATAACCTCGTCCGTACAACTGCCTCGACCTGTACAACGGACAGAATCGCCAAAGTCATATAAAAGCCCCTCGCTGTATTCAGGCTTTCCTGCATTGACGTTCGCCGTTACCTTGCCCAAGACCTTGCCTGTGTCGGGAAGGATCTCGATCGTGCCGTTCTCGGTGATCTCAACGACCTTTTCCTGTATCTCAACCGCACCGACACCCGATATAAATGCCTTTGCCATTACTCGTCACCTCCAAGTCCCATATTGAGATGATACCTCAAGGAGATGTCCGCACTCGGTTTCTCAATGCAAGTGAAGATGACAACACCCTCAAGAGCCTCTGCTTCACAGTATACATTGTAGAGCGACAGAGCATTGTTGTCGGCAACGGTGACAGGGTAGAACATTATAAGGTCGTTCTCGCCAAGGTCGGGAATATGCACCGACTGTCTGTTGTTTGCCCATCCCGAAGCAGGGAGGGTAACGCTTCCACTTCTGCCATAGACCTTCTCGATCTTCTCATAATTGGCAACTCGTTTCTCCTCTGCGGCAACTCTTTCAAGCTCTGCCCCTACTCTCATAGCCTCTGCGATGAACATATTGTCGATGGCGGTATACTCGCTCTCGGAGAGGATGATCTCCTCGTCTCTTACAACTCGCTTGTCCACCACGATGATAAACTGCGGAGAGGTAATCAGCTTGCCGTCAGTTCCGTAGAGTCTGATCTCGCAATCGACTACACCCTGTGCGCTTGCGGTGTTTCGATTGAACTCATACACAATCGTCTTGTTGTTCTCGATGATGCAATCGTTAAGGATCGTCTTTCCATCAGGCTTCCTTGCCGCAAAGACCGCACGACATCCATTGGTAATGGAATACGGCTTTCTGCCCTCGGTCAAACCGATATAAAGCCTTCTTGCAGAGTCTCCGAGTGTCGCAGGTACTGACACCTGTGCCTGAAGGGTATTCGTTATGTCAAGTGTAAATCGGTAATCAGAATAATTCATACACAATTTCCTCCTATGTTACTATTTTAATTTTAGCAAAAGGGAGGTAGATAGTGATACCTACCCCCCACTGCTTTTTTAGTCTCTCTCGGTTCGCCACTCACGGCAGGTCTTGATGACCTCGGATGCGCTACCATAGAGTCCCGATGCCTTGAGGATACGCTCAATACGCTCCTTCTCGGCTGTGTTGCCCGACTTGTAAGCCTCCTTGTAGAGAGGTTTCCAATAGGATGTCATCGAGGATCGGATAGAGGATTTCGCTTCCTTCTCGGTCATACCATTGGCTACCTTGGTCTTGAAGAGGTCATCTATAACCTCAAGAGCCATCTCGGTGTCACCACTCTCAAAGGCAGAGTTGATGTCGCTTGCCTTGTAGATGGAGGTTGCCTTTTCGGTGGAGTCTGCAATCGGCTCTTCCTCTGCGGTCTCGCCCTTCTTAATGGCATTGATCTCCGAATTGATAGCGGCTACCACAGTATCCTGCGAGAAGTACCCCTCGGCAATGATCTCTTTGGCAATACGCTTGTATTCCTCGATGTCTCCGTTATACCTTGCCTGTGCAGCTTCGTGGATGCGAGAGTCATTCTCCCGGAGTCCTTGTCTTATCGCAGATTCAATAGCCTTATCGTCCTTGTACTGTGCCTTCACCCTGTCAATCTGATTCTGATCTCCGCTTGTGATGGCATCGTAGAGCTTGTCGGATTTGCTCTCGTCAGCACCAACGAATTTCTCTATTCTGCTATAGAGGGGAATGGAGTCCTTGACAGCACCGCCGACAGCCTCACCGACCCCTGCCCAAGTGGTAGGAGTACCGCTCAACAAGGTGGTAGCGAGATTATACATTCCTCTTGCATCCCTCATTATGTTCTTCAAGGGAAGACCAAATATCGAAGCAATAGAGCCAACAACTCCTTCGGTCTTCTCAAATCCGCTCTTGTTGTCGCTGAACAGGTTCTCAACCGATGCCCACAGGTCGCTCCATACCGACATATCGGATCTCTCGACATCATATCCCTGCATTATAGACCAAATATCTTTAACAAGAGGAATATAGGTAAGAGGATTGAAGCCATCAAGAAGGTCTGCGGTCAGGCTTTCAAGGTACTTCTCGGTGTAGGTCTCGTCCTCATCGTCATCTCTTGCCGCAGAAACGAGCGATACAAGGATGGAGTTGAGAATGATCGAAGCAGATACAGCACCGACCACCTTTCCTGCGAACTTCTTGTTGCCTCTCTTGCCCTCAATAATAGCATCGACTACCATATTGAGAGAGGTCGTAGGCTCTGCCATAAATGCGGTTATCATCTTTGCGCCTGTGTCCTTGCTCCTCATCAAAGCACTTCGGGAGAGTACGGAGTCATATACCTGTGTCTTGGTAACGACCTCGGTAAATCTCTCTCCTGCTTTCTTGAGGAATGCCTCCGAGCCAACCTCAAGCTTGGTGGTAGCGGCAACCTCACGCTTGACCGCCTTCCATATAGCACACCACGAAAGCTCATCGGCAAGAGCAGGTGCTTTGGATACAATGTCATCGACCTTGTCTCGCCAAGTCTTTTCTTCCTTGATCCAATCAACTGTGCTTCTGCCCATATTGGTGTCGAAGTATCCCATCTCCTTGATAATCGCCACAGGAGCGTATTTCTTGACCTCTGCCCACGTATTACTGTGCTTGGTAGCTTCAGGCTTGTCAACGAAGTATTTGGCATCCACATAAGCCAAGGCTCTCGCTATCGCAGAAGGCTGCTGAATGACAACAGATGCGGAAGCGAATACCGCCGCCTTCTTGAAGAGCGACATACCCTTGCCGATAGGGTCTGTAGCAGGGTCGGTTCTCGCTCCTCCGTTGAGGTCATTCATCAGAGTCTCGATGTATGTGTTTGCTTGCGTTCCGTATGCGTTCTTGATGTACTGCTGAACGGAGTCATAGCCACCTGCTGTGGAACTGTAGTTATACACTCTCATAAAGTCCTCAAGAGGAAGCACGAATGCGTGGTACATCGACATATCATTGACATGGTTTGCCCACACATCCATAAAGTTGGAAAGGATGATAGGGTTACCTGCCTGCGGCACCGTCTTCTTGGAGAATCCCGAATTCTTTATCTTCGGTGTGCCGTTCTTTTCGGGGTCGAACTCTCTAAAGTATTTTGCACTCTTGAGAGGGAAGTAGTTCTTCTCCTTATAGAGCTTGATGTCATACATTGCAAGAGACACCTCATTACCCTTCGCTCCCATAACATCGGAGAGGTAAGCCTGCATCTCATCAACGAACTTCTTCACGTTATTCAGATCGGTGTCAAGGAGGCTGATTATCCTACCGAGGTCATCCTTTTTGAGTCTGTAGGGGTTCGCATCGTTGACCTCATATGTTAAAGGAATGCCGAGCTTGGTTTTCTCCTTGACCTCAATGGCATCATCGAAAATGAAACCACCGACCTCAAGGTGCTTGTCTGCCTGTTCACGCTTGGAGTATGCGTAGAGCGACATTATCTGCTCAAGAGTGAGAGTGAAGGAATTTCCTACGCTGTCAGTAAATTTGTACTGTTTCTTGAAGTCCCAAGTGTTGTATTCGTACTTGCTTGCCGTCTTCTTGAAGAATTCCTTTGCCTCGTTGACATCAACCGCCCAAGTATCCTCGCCCTTGCGGACATTCTCATAAAGCCTTGTAAGAGTATCCGAGCCTATCAGCTTCATAGCGTATAGAGGCTTCAGCATATTCCAACCGAACTTCTTGAGGAACTTGGTAGCCTTCAGCACACGATCACGATGACCGCCTGCGGCTCTTACCTCTCTCTTGACCGCCTCGCTGTTGTCCGTGATTGTTTCCTGTCTGCCCTCCTTGAAGAGCTTGTTGGCATTACGCACCGTTGAAAGAATAGCCTTGTACATATCGTACACAGCCTCAAGTTGCTCATAGGACATATTGCGGAGGGAAGTGTTACCAACAGTTATGGAAGTGTTGTGTATGAGTGCTTCAATGGAATCATCGTGAGACCCCTTAACAAGAGGGTCATCGGAGGTCTTGATTTCAGCATATGCCTGCTTCAATGCGTTCAGTTTGTCGGCAAGATTCTCGCCCTGAAGTGCAATCCTGTCTCTCGACTTGGTGAGTTCTGCAATTGTATCGGGGTCATTTGTCTTGGCAATCATAGCATTGTACTTTGCGACTCTCTCGTCAGCACCAACAGTATCCATATTGATGATGTCAAGAGCCTCTGCAACAGGCTTCTGAAGACCGATAGGAACGTGCTTATCCTTCGTAGGATCGAGAAGCAATGCCTTGAGGTCACCAACAACCTTCTTGATTTTACCCCTCATCTCGGTCTTGTTTCTGCTCTCAACGGCTTTCTTCCTCGACTTGGTGTTCTTATCCATCAAGGCTCTCTGTGTCTTTGCCGCATTCTCCCTAACTTTTGCAATAGAACTCCTGTAGCGGTCTGCCATGTCTTGCTGTGTCTTTGCCGCATTCGCTTTGTACTTTGCAAAAGCATCTTCCGTATGGCGAAGCTTCTCGGCATCTTTCCTGCCTTGAGACATCTGACCTGCAAGGAAAGCATCCGCACTCTCCTTTTTTGCTTGGTCTTTTATTTTGTCGTACACCCACTTTTTTTCTCTCTGAAGGACATTCTTGAGAGCCGTGGTGGACTCAAGGTTGAGAAGCTGACGGTCATAGGTATTGATGCGGTTGGCAATCTTATTCTCCTCAAATCGCAAAGCATTGATCCGAGTGGTGTCTTTCTTTGTACCCTTGGGGGGAAAGGAGAGTTCCTTAATCTCCGCTCTGATCTTGGTGAGCTTCTCATATTCCGCTTCAACGAGTTCAATCTTGCTCTTGTACTGCTCAAGTTTCCTTCTCTCGATGTCATTCTGCGCCGTAGTCTCAAGGGCATTGGCGAGAAGGGAACGAGTTGATACCGGGTTGGAACGGCGAGAACTTAAATTATTTTTGGTATTGCTATTGACAATCGGGTTAGTCTGTGTTATAATGGGAGCGGTGGTAGAGGTGTTGGGCTTTCCCGACTGCTCCACCATTTTTATTGGATATATCTCATACAAGATTTTCTCACCGTTTGCGGAATTGGCAATTTTTAAGGTTGCTTCCCAGACGGTGTTTTCTTTATCTTGTAGATATGTTATCCAAGAATCCCAATCGTTCGCTCCGTTGTTGTCAAGCCAACCGTGCGGATATGCTGAAGGTTCTTTTCGATCATATGTCGAGGTGCTTATCAACTCATCGGCTAAAACTACCGCCTCTTGTTTAACCTCGTCTTTGAGGTAACCCAACATATGGTCATAAACACGAACCTTTCTGCCATTCTTGTTTTTGAACTTGCTACTTGACTCTACGATGTGAACATCAACTGCGTTATTGTTGCTGTCATAAGCCGTAAATGCACTGCCTCCAAGTTCCTTGATGCGCTCTTTTACCATTTCAATGCGCTCGTCTTCGGTCAGATCGGTGAGCAGAGTGGAGTCGAGATAAACACCGACACCATAATCTGTTCCGCTATCACCCACTATTCTTCTCACAGAGTGCTTTACTTTGGAGTTGCTTGCGGCATTGTTGTGCTGTTCCTTGTACTGCTCCACAAACCTATCTACCACAGAATGAGCCACAGGATAACTGCTATGACCGCCCTTATACTCATCAAGCATTGTTCTCGCCTTATCCATATTGAATGTGGGAGTAACAGCCATTTGAGGAGAGCCGATGCCGTCATTGTCATACATCTTGAAGTCAATCAAGAGTTTCCAATAACCATCGGTAGAGCCATCCTTCTTGAGCGAGTATGTGCCGTTGCCATCATAGTCGAGGAGCTTGTAGAATTTCGGTCTCTTGTTATTCTCCGCACACATCTTGAGATATGCCTCTGCATTCTCTTTTCCGCTCTTGGAGAAGTCCCAATACTCGTTAGGCATATAATTGGATGCCTTATCCTTGACCTGTCTGCCTTGGTATTCGTGGTAGGTCTGCTTGATGAGCTTTTCATTCTGCATATAGGTGTAGTCTTTTGTGCCTTTGGGAAGTCCCATAGCACCATACTGCCCCTTCTTCCATTGAGAGCGATGGAAGGGAATGATAAAGTCGATGCGAGGATCAGCCATAGCTGCGAGGAGTTGCTCATCGGTAAATGTTACGATGATAGTACCGACATTCTTGGAGTATTTCTCACGGAGAGCGAATGCGGTTTCGTGAGGCATACCTTCACGGTCATCAAGAATCAACTTGCCATCGGCATCAACACCCTTGGCAATAAGGGAAAGATTGATCTTGAGTCCTGTGTTTCCGAAAGCCTGTGCAAATTCAGGCACTTTCGTGTAAGCCTGACCTGCCAAGCCTACGGTGGACATATCCATAATGACCTGCATGGTGTCGATAAGATGTACTATCTCAAAGTCGGAGAAACTCTGCATACGAATACCTCCGTTGCGATTCTTCTTCGCTACGGTGGAGTCACCCTTGAAGTGGTCAAGAATCTCTCCTTTGTACTCTTTTCTTGCCTCATACAGCTTCGGCTTCTGCTGTGATGCAAAGAGCGCAGGGTCGCTGTCTTTCAGCTTGCCATAATGATTCCAAAAGTACACATATCGATCATATGCTTCGGGATGATTGATCCTCATCTGCTCCACTCCATCGGGAGTGTTGACATCTGCCATATTAGGTATCCAAGCATTGGGGTTTTCATTCTTGTAAAGGCGAATGAATTCCTTTGCGAACTTACCCATATTGGCTCTGCTACCCTCTACATAGCAAAGACCGCAGGTTGCCTCTTCGTGTGCTTCGATAAGCATATTCCTTATGGTTAAGATATCATCGGGAGTCAAAGCATCGTCCTTGAGTATCCGCTGTATCTCCGAGAATGTGCCTGTGAAGATTCTGCGCTTCTTACAAAGAGTAGTGTAGTCAAAACTACCGCCGTATTCGACATTGCTGACAAACGCACTACCGAAAGACGATGCTTCGTAATCGAGCCTTGCACGATCATCAGCAATCATTTTCGCTATGGAGTTTACATCATCAATGTATTTGTATGCGGTTTTCAAACTGACTCCGAGTGCCTCGGATATCTTCTTTGCGGACTCTTTTCTTGCGGTCACATATTCGGATGCTGTCCAAGTTCTCAAACTGTGCATGGGGGATGCCGTTTCGCTATTCAGGCTGACACCTACCACAGAATAATTGTATCCTGCATCCTCAAGAGCATCTGTCCACAGATCGTAGAGCTTCTGAAGGCTGTCGGTCATTTCGGCAACTATCTTGCTTTCATCGGATTCGGGAAGGAGACCATGGTCTGCCATAACCTTGCGGAGCTTCGCAAGCATCTGTCCGAGGAAGGTCTTAATCTTGTTAGCAAGACCCTTATCCTTTTCACGGAGAGCCGCTATCTTTTCTGCCGCCTTGCTATCAAGAAGGAAGGCTTCACAGGAGTCTGCGACCACTTCCTCATAAGCCTCGTCCCAACTTAAAGTAGTACCGCTGTCTGCGGCTTTTTTTATTTGAGCCTCGATAAGTTTGTTGAGATCGTACCCCTTCTTACCATACTGCTCCACAAGGAAGTCCGCAAAAATCTTGAACTTTGCAGGAGACCACTGTCTGATGAAGTGCGTAAGTTCGTGAGCTGCGGTGAAGATTATCGTGCCTTTAGCGAGGTTGCCTGCGTGAATGTCTATCCAAATCTCACCTGTCTTGGGGTCATACCATCCGTTGTCGCTTGTGACTTCGCCATTGGGCAGTATGTAAGATCGATTGCCCAAGGCATCCTCTTTGGACTCAAACATATGGAATGTTACACCGAGTCCCTCGGATACCCTTTCAAGGACATCAACCTGACTCTGCTGAAGGTCTGTGAGCGTTGTGCTATATGTGTGAAGGACAACTCCTCCCTTACGCTTCGGAATTGCCTTGTGCTTGGACTTCGCCTCGTCACGGACAGTTTTTTCAGCCTTGTCGATGGTTTTCTGCTGTGCCTCAACCTTTGCTCTCGCATCGATGTCACCGAGCCTGTTGGCGGTGTTCTTCTGCACAGGGGACAGGAGGGCAGAGAAGCCATCGTTTGACATTTTATCAACCTTGACTCCGTTGTGTCCGTAGGTATAAGCCTCAAGCACACCCATAGCGTATATCGTACCCGACTGACCGCTCTTGGGGTTGTATCCCTTGAGGATCTCCCAAGCGGTGGTGGGGTTGACACCCATATTGGTTACCGCTTCATATACAAGAGCCTGATCTGCGGTACTGAAGTCAATATCTTCGGCATCCACGATAGAGCCGTCATTGAGCTTCAGCTTCAAAGTGCCTTTGTCAATTGAATCGACACCGACAATATTGACCTTTTTCTTATTACTTGCAAGGCGAGTTGCTCCTGTTTCGGATGAGGTATACTTGCCCTCGACACCAAGCTTTTCTGCCGCCATATCGCTTGCGGAGTTAACAGCCTTCTTGACAGCCTGTCCTGCCGCAGATGTCCTTGTGCCTGTAGCAACCTCGGATGCGATTCTCTGCACATCGGCATTGACAGCCTGCTGTTCAAAGATATTCGCAGTGGGTTTTTCCGTAGTGGAGGACTTTTGGGTAGATACACCCTTCTTGCCGTTGGCAACCTCGTTAGCAAGACCCATAAGGTCGGAGTATGCTCTCGTTCTCTGATATACTGTAGTGTTAGCACCGATGATATTTTTGCGAAGAACGTCAGCAAGAGGAGAGAGATTCTCAAGAATCTTCACCTGCTCATCGGTCATAGCCATATTTCTGTATAGAGCATTCTGATACTCTTTGGCAATCTTCTTGGCATCCGACTCTCTAATACCTCTTTCGGTAAGACCGTTCACGATGTCGGTAAGGTTCAGCTCCGAGATAGTACCGCCGACCTCATTGAGAAGTCTACCTATGGTGTAGGCATCGGTCTGTGCGTTAACCTTGCTTGCGATCTTATGTGCCACGGTGTCAGCAGAGAAATAGTTGGTAGCGAGGTCTTGAAGCATTCCAACTCCACCCTCAATTTTTTGGATGGTCTTGCCCGACTTATGTGTGCCAACCTCTCTTGCGACAGTACCTGCACCCTCAAGACCGAATGCGGACAATGCACCGAGAAGGGAACTGTACAACACCTCATCAATCTTGGGGTCTTCCCAATCCACACTTGTGGCGATCTCCTTGAGCCAAGGCTCGATTACGGTCTGCAAGCCTTCCTCAAAGCCTTCGGAAGCCATACTGCCACCGATCTTGATGGCGGTTCTCGCAAAAGCATTATCTACCTTGGACAGGATCATTTCTGTGAGTCCACCCGAAGCCTTACCACCGAGCTTGCTGATACCACCGAGCAGATACTCCATACCTGCCTCGGCTGCACCGACCATAACACCATATGCGTTTGCCTGTTCCTTGCTATAGCCAAGGTTCAGCATCTCTGCTTTTGCGTGACCGCCTGCCGATGCACCCATAAGACCTGCACCGACTACCGCACCTGCACCGGGAGCAACCGCATTTACGGCAGCGGATGTAAGGATAGAGGGGAGCATATTAGATGTGGTATTGAGAATGTCATATCCGACCTGTCCGAGAGATGCACCGCCAAGCCAATCGGGGAGCTTTGCTCCTGTGTTGGCAAGGTCTTCTCTAATAATTCCCGAAGCCACTTGAGTTGCAGAAGGGGGCATATAGTCCTCATTGGAGAACATATTCGCAATGCCTGTTCCGAATTGGTCAAGACCTGCCTCAACAGCGAATATGAATTGAGCGACAGGCTTGCCCTCCATACCTTCTGCCATCTTTGTACCGTAACGCACTTGAAGTGATTCTTCAAGAGAGTCAAGGTATTCCTGTGCCTTTTCTTTGCCTTCGGTGTTGTAGTAGTAGTTGTATATGGCTATTTCGTCATCGGTCATATAGTCATATCCTGCCGATTCGTACATCGATTTGGTGTCACCACCGACATAGGGGTTATCCATAGTCCAAGAGTCGTGCTTTCTGTTAACCTCTGCTCGGAAATCCTCATCACCGTTGATGTACTCATATGTAAGATCGTCATATCCCATACCATACATTGAGGTGAGACCTTTATGCCATGCCGATGATGCCGTACTCTTATACTTTGACTTTGCCGCAAAAGCAGGATCATAGTTCTCCGATCCCACTTTGGCAACAGAGGCAAGTTCTTCGGCTTTCTGCACCCTTTCCGCAAGAGTGTAATATGCCTTTTTCTCCGACAGGGCAGATGAAAGTTCAGAGTAATCGCCGTACTGCGAGACCCACCAGTCATATTCGGCTTGAAGCTCTGCCCTCTTCTGCTCGTTAGCAAAACCTCTTCCTCCTGCTTGAATACCATTGTAGGTTACATCTATTTCTTTTTTTAATCGGTCTAACGTACCTACTATAGCTTGAAGGTCATTTATCTCAACCTGACCTTTCTGCAAGTCAAAAGTCAGTTTCTTGTTATAGTCTTCTTGCTGTGCAACATATTCTTTGTATGCATCCTCCGTCTCCCACTGCGACCAATACTCAAAGTCCTTTGTGGAGTCAGAGAGAATATAACCATATTTCTTGAGGTTATCGTTAATGGTCTGCACGGTCAAACTAACCTCATCATTGTCGAGATAGTCCTTGTATTGGTCAAGCCACGACTTGATTTCCTTGGCTTCTTTCTCAAGGTTGCTCTTCTGTGTTGTAACTGTAGACAGCCAATCGGATGCATCCGCTCTGTAAGATGGATTTTCTTCCGAAAAACGAGTAATGTAACGGTTGACAAAAGAATCGTTCTTTTTGAGCCAAGAGTTAATACTTGAATTAAGGTGTTCTTTCACTTGGGGGAGGTTTCTTTGCTTAACATACTCTTCTACATCAAATCCGCTACTACGATTACCATTGTCCTCACTATTAGTAGATTTGTTTAGCTTGCGTTTTTTTGCATATTCTTCAACATCAAATGCCATAGATAGCCTCCTTAATTGAGAGTGTGTTCGACTTTACCACCTACACCGCCCGGTTTTATACCACCACTCTTACCGACAACATCAGGGAAGTATTGCTCATAAATATCTGCCGCTTCATCCTGCGAAAGACCTCTTGAAACCAATCCGTTAAGGTAATTCTTGAGTGCAGTCTTTCCCTTTGATGCATATTCACCTGCGTTAAGGAGTACATCGTTGTATTCCTCTGCGGTAAGCTTGGGAGAATCATCCTTCACAACTGTAGGCTTGTTCGCTTGTGCCTTATTGAATGCCATAGTCTCATTGTGCTGTCTCTGCTGTTCCGCAAGGGAAGCGTTATACTGCCTCTGTGCCTCGTCAAAATTAGCCTGCCACTGCTGATCCGCAATAGTGTTCCTGTGGTCGTTATAAGCGTAGGACTTATCATCGGAGTATTTGCCGTATGCAAAGTCTCGACCATCGGTGTATTTACTGTAGTCGAAGGATCTCTCGCTGTCATAGCGGTTAGCAAGGTAGTCTCTCTCGGTGTAGAAGTCGGACATGGTGTCTCTATATCTGCCGTAGTCGGTATTCTCTCTGTCGCTGACTATGCCGTACTGATTGAGGAGATCCTGTCCCTCTTGGTTGTATCGGTCATAAGCCATCTGATACAGTTCGGGGACAATGTCATTAAGGTTCTGAAGGGAAGCCTGATACGCTTGGTTACCTACGCTTGCCGCATAGGAGTTGCCATAGCCTCCTGTCATTGCCGCCGCCTGTCCCATCGTGTCCTGCATTGCCATCTTGCCCTGCTGAATGTACTTGTCCTTGTACTGCTGATAGAGAGCATCGCCGTTGAGGTCGTAGGAGAACTTCTCACGGTTAAGTATCTTATCCATTACCTCATTAAGCTGATTCTGCCATTGGGATTGATATGCACCCGGCTTCTGTGCCAACTGTGCATCAAGTGCGTTTTTTGCCTGTGTTACCAAGTCACTCTCTTTGTAGTCATCATAGGAAAAATCTGCGTAATTAAAGGACGGTGAGTCTTTGGCTACCGTAACTGTCGGGTTCGATCTGTTACCCATCAGGGATGCCCACGTTTGCTCTCCAACGATGCCATCAGCGGTCAGACCGTTCTTCTGCTGATAGTCTTTGATTGCCGCCGCAGTTTGATCTCCGTAGACCTTGTCCACAGCAAGGTCGTATCCCTGCTTTTTGAGCAATGTCTGCACCTTGCCCACATCGAAACCGCTTGACCCCTTACCAACTTCATTCCATTCGCTGTAGTCTGAAGTATACTTTTTTTCCATTTGTTTATCCTCCTGTGATAATTTAATCCTTCAAGTACCATATTTGTGCGGTGGCTGTGCGAGATGATTGGTCGTTTCCTGCGAGTACCACTATGTCTGATCCACCTGCATATATTTCTATCCAGTTCGTGGTGTTATCATAATGGAAAGGCAAACTGATTCCGTTAGACATCTGTCCACTGCATCGAATGATCTTGGTCGCACTTGCACCATGTGCAACCTGTTTTCTTGTTGCATTGGGGAGATTGCCCAAGTCAACAAGCTTGGTGTATACTGCCTTGCCGTCATATCGTTCTTTGGTGCGGTACTCTATACCTTTATACAAGGGAGGATTTACGCATTCCCACGGAACGACCCACTTTCCTCCATAGTATTGACGTTCATATACAGTTGCCAAGGGCGAACATACAGTTAGTCTCTGCAATATCTGACCACCACCGCCCAAGCTGATAACCTCAAGCGAGAATGTCGATCTCTCGGAAGGATTCATTGGGCAGTTCAAATAGCCTGAAGTGCTTACTTGATTACCAAAGTAGTGGTTAGGTTTAAGAAAGCTGTTTAAGTCCGCACCTTGAGGTATCTCTTTGGCACGGAATCCACCTCTGACTATCACTTCAAGGTCTTCAGCAATATCAACCGTATTCTCCTCCTCGGCATATTTGCCGATGCCAAGCGAGTTCATAGAGCCTGCCTTATGCATATAAACCTTATCGGTGGGTACATTGATTATTGTGGTGGTGGATTCTCCAAGATCATCAATCGCCTGCAACTCAACATAGTAGGTATTCTGCACAGATAACACACCGCCAAGCAGGGCATTGGTTACAACCTCATCACTTGTGGCTGAATAATCAAGGATGGTAGTCCATGAAGAGTATGTACCGCCTTCAACCTTGTACCTATACCTTAATTGACACTTGTTGTGCGATTCTACAAGGCTGTATTTCCTCCTTGCTTTAATCTTGAGGTATGTTCCGCTGTCGCTGATATTACCGCTTGAGTCGCACCTTTTTGCAATGACCTCGGTCTCGCCCGATGTAGGAAGTATATGTGGCTTGCTGTAGGGAATTACCGTTATCTCCTCGGTTGCCTCGTTGTAATACCCTCTTGAATCATATACCCTTCCTATAACAGTTATTTTGACCGATTTGGAAAGATAATCAGAAACAAGAGTGCCGTTGTTCTTGCCGTCAACGATAAACTCCTTTGAGGTGATCGTTGCACCATATCTTCCTTCTCCCGAAAGAACCGCCTCAATTCTGCTCTTGCCTTGAATATACAGGGAAGAATAGGGACTTCCAAGGGAGATTACAGGAGTGAGCGACATTGATATCGAAGGCTTGGTCGATGAATTATCAGGCACCGTTGCCGTAAAGGTCGTAGGAGAGGAAGCACCAACTTGAACGGAAGCATTGCTGTCCGAATATGTGAACAGAGACACTGTCATCGTCCCTGTGGTTTTCGGTATTTTATGAGCCGCATCAAGGGAGAGGATATAGTCGGTGTATGTGTAAGGGGAAGTCGTGTTGGGATGGATCGCAGGAGTGGTGTAGTTCCAATCTCCTATAGAGAATTTGAGCTTGTACCTAAAAGATTTTGAAAGAGGTGTCCATGTAACAGCACAAGCCGTTCCGAGAGTCCTATCCAATGCCGAGGTGATAGACGATGCCCTCGGTATCGTGGTAAGGTTGATAGACTGCGACTTTTCCACAACACCTGCGCTGATGCTTGTGTCCATCCAAGTCCTGACTCTCACACTACCCGAACCATCTCCGTTGTGTGTTACTGTGATGGTAGTATCTACAATGGTCTTTGTGGAGGTCAGAGGCAATGTATAACTTACGGAATATTCTGTCTCTGCTCCACCATTGATGGAGACATAGTATTTTGCCGTTTTTACATTGTTGTTATGGCTGTTGTTGGTCTGTGTGGATGTCCATAAAATCCGCACTTTAGAGGTGTTCGTTGATGTATTAACGCTTCCTGATACCTCTGTTACCGATAGTGTTTGCGATACTGCCATAGGTTACCTCCTTCCTACCCATTTCTCAACAACATCTCCGTTTGCCATCACCGTGTCCACAAGACCGCCTATCTTGAGACTTACTGTGATTTCCACGTTGTTTATATAAAGCTTGCGGTCACTGATGTAGGCTACCTCTATGCTGTTTTGGTCATAAAAGGAAAGCCTGTCTGAAGTAAACCTTGCAAATTTGTTGAATACCTCAACTCCGTTGATGATGTTTCTTTGACCGACCTCAAGACCATATACAGGAATCTCATTCTCATCGTAGTAGAGCAGTCCCGACTTGATGTTTGCGTTGACCTCGATGAGTGCTTGAGAGATCTTGCCGAGAGAACTCTTGACATCTTTAAGCTCGGTATCCACATTTTTCTTGAGATCCTTAACTCCCGAATCAAGCTTACCTAAATCGCCCGACAACTTGCCGAGGCTTGTGTCAAGTCCTGTCTTTGCATCAACAAGCTTGTTGTCGAGATTCCAAAGGTTTTTATCCACAGCCTGAACGCTCTTATCAACATCGGAGATGCTTGTATCCAATGTTTCAACATCCGTTTTAACACCGCCCATTTCCTCATTAAGGTCATAAACGCTACCGCCGATCTCACCAACTTGGGTATTGATGCCATCAATATTTTCATTGATATCATCGATGTCCTTCAGCGCATAACTGACCTCCTCGCCCACAGCCTGCAAGTCACCTCGCACCGAGCCTATACTGGTGTCAAGGTTGCTTATAACGACCTGTACATTCTCAAACTGTTGCGTGGTAGAAGTAGATGTCTCTCTTATCTCTTGGGATGTCTGCTCTGCGAATATGCCGAAGTCGGACTGTGCGAGATAAACGCTCTCAAGCCTGCGGTTTATCTCTTGATAGTAAGCATTGATAATGTCCGCAGATTTGATGATGAGAGGCTTAATGGCTTGGAACGTCACTTGGTCATCGGATAAGCCTCCGTCCAAGCTCATCACCGCCATGGGACTCGATTGAATGACCCTCGCAGGCATCTGTGATGCAACAGGGGCAGAGTTGCCACCCGATGATTCAATGGTGTTTAGAGCGAACTGCAACTGCTCTACAAACTGATATAAATATCTTTCTATGTACTGCAACCGCTCTCGTTCATTTGCTCCGTTTATATGGGGATATTGCAGATTAATCATCAGATCTCACTCCCTTGCTCAACAGTTTTGCAGATGGAGTATATCTTTGCCTCTCCGTCACCCTCGATGCGGAGTCGCAGGTGGTCGCATCGCTTGGGTCTAACAGGGACAGTAAAGCTCTGAAGGGTCATACCTGTCATTGTAAAGAGATGCTCCCACTTGCCTGTAGAGTCATATTCCACATAGAAATAAACTCTTGTACCGACCTTCAGCGACATTCTTACATCAAGCCTTGAGATGTATTTCTTGTCGGGAGAGTCTGTGCCGATAGTGCCTGTGATTGCCTCCCAAGACACATCCTCGGTCTCAAGCACCCCTGTGCCACGCACAGTTTTGATTTTATTGTCAGCATAGTCGATGAAATAAAGGTCTCCACGGCAATTGCAGAAGTCAACGACCCTCGTTTCATCCTCTCTGTGCCACATACCTCTTTGAGTGTCGTATACGAAGAGATGCCAAGCCTCATTCGCATCAGCCATAGAGATGTAATACTTGTTGTCAAGAGACCCTGCCACCGCATCGTGGTATACCTCATCTCCAAGGGCAGAGGATATCTCCATAGGTAGTGAGCCGTCATAAGCGCACACAGCACTCCTTGACTTGTAATAGAGCACCTCGTTAACGATAGCAAGGCTCTTGGAGCATCCCTTCTGCACACCTCTGCAAGCGGTATCTTGGATACGATACTGTGCAGGGAAGTCACCATACACCTTGTGCATATGGTTCTCCTTAAAGAAGATAGGATAGCCGTTGTGGGTGATCGCTCCTGTGAACTGTCCATCTGTACCCACCGTTGCAGCATAGGAGTCTGTGGAGATACCTGCGAAACAGTTCCAATTCTTAAAGTCTCCGAGCTTGGATGCATAGATCTCATTGACCATCTGTCCGTTAAGGGCAATACCATATCTGCATCCCCAAAGGCGGTTCTTGGATTCAATGATAAAGTCCATATTGGGCATCCTTCTCGCAACTGTGATAGGCTTATCCTGTGTCTCAACCTTATCGAGGATACCTGTCACCACGATGAAATCATCACCCTTTGCGTGGATCACCATCGTACTATTGAGGTCTTTCAAGGTCTCGACCCCTGAAATGGTTACACCGTCACCCTCGGAGAAGGGAATACCCAATCCTGTGGCGGTGATCTTTATATATGTAGTGGCTATGCTGACCCACATCATGCTTGTGGTACTATACTGCTTCAGCGTGTGAGGTACGCTTGAGGTATCGATCCACAAGTCCATATTTTCGGGTGCAGTAGGCTCTGTAGCCGAAGTGGTCACCTCTGTGTAGGTCGAGCCATCGAGTTTACAAAGTTCAAAGGTAACGGCACTCGTTGTAGTCACCGATGCCTCTATACTTCCGTAGTCCGACAGATTCGTGGTGTTGATGTACTTCTTGTCGGGCATAATTATAACGTAAGCACCCATAGAGATAAGGGTCTTCGCCTTGTCATCCGTGGTAAGTCTCATGTCGATGCGATATCCGTTGATGACGAACTCCGATCCGTCTACATAGCAGAGGGAGTCCTTCGCCACCATTCCCTGTGGCTTTTTAGGCGCTTCATATATGCCTCGCTTGCTCCGAGGAGAGAGGACAGGGTAGTCCGCAGAGGTAAGGTTCTTCATATCGTAGAACTCGCCCTCGCCAATGCGGAGGTTGTGGTTATAGCCGCCAAAGACATCAATCATCTCTCTTGATGTCGGCAGTTCTTTCAGTTGTGACAGTTTCATGGTGTTCCTCCCTTCGTTCCTTATCTCCGCTTTTAGCCGCCACCATCAGAGCCATTATGAACAGCCCGAATGATGCCGACAGGGGGATAATCCATAGTAAGTGTAATGCACTTATCATACATCTGCTCCTTTTGTAAAATTGCCTGTGCCTGCGTTGGTAAAAAATGTTTTTGAAACAATATCGTAAATACCTATAACACCGTCACTTTTTCTGTAGCAAGGCTTAAAATCTCTAACAATAACCCCATTTCTCTTGTGCTGATGTGAATAAAACTTTCCTGATAAACTTTTTTCTGTGCGAGCCTGCAGCAAATATCCATTACAACCAACACCAAACGAATATGATGATGTAAAAGTAAAAGAATTAAACGTGCTTGTTTTCGTTGTTACAACTGTATCGTTTTGTATTAGGTTAAGACTGCACGTTAACTTTTGCATGTCAACTTTGATTGACACAGTATACACGGTATTTTCCGATAGTGTCGGACTACTCACATGATTGGAGTTGTCGACAAAATAGATATCCAAGCGTTTGCCACTTCCTGAAAGTCGGCTGGACATAAAAGACACCGGACTACTCGTATCCTGATAATATGTGCCTGATATATAACTCGAAGTAAATGATGATACAGAAAAGGTATATACAAGTTCTGTAATATCAAGTATTGGCTCGTCATACAATACACCTTGTGTACCCGTCATTTCGATATACTCCACCTCTTGATACTCGCTCGGAAGTCTACTTGTAATCTTCTCCCACAGCACCGTATCACCGCTTGTTATCTTAACAACGTCCCCCTCGGGGATCGTGAGAGCTTTAACTCCTGTAAAATCAACCATTGACAGCCACCGCCTTTTCTATGGTGGTTCCGTCCTCAAGCTCAAATGTCCAAGTCTCAAACGGCAATGCCGCAATAACAGCGTTGACCATCTCGGTCTTGTCTGCTTCGGTATAGTAATCCGTCCCTTTTACAGGTGTTGTGCCTGCCGCTCCTGTTGAACCTCTTATCGAGGTATATGTGTCCATATACGCATAGCTATTATCAACATAATATATGTGATATTGATAATAGCTATATGCAACAAGATCTCCTACCAAGACCTCACTTACTCCTGCTTGCGTTTTGATGGTTGACAGAGCCATGCGCTTGATGGGGTTTTTGCCCCCTATGGCGGTGGTGTAAGATGTGAGTGAGGATGTTACTTTGAGAATACCTGTGCCTCGGTCTCCGTCAGCACCTGCTTGTCCCTGAACACCCTGCTCACCCTGAATACCTTGTTCACCTTGGATGCCTTGGTCACCTTTCTCACCCTTCTCGCCTTGGACACCTTGTACCCCTTGCTCACCTTTATCTCCGGGGTCACCTTTATCACCTTTGTCACCTTTGTCACCCTTATCGCCCTTGTCTCCTTTGATACCCTGTGCGCCCGATAAGTCGGTAAGGAAGGTGTATGCCTTGTCTCCCTTGATGTAAAGCCTTGCGTTCTCCTCGTCATTCACGTTGCCTGTATCAATGACTACGAAAGCTCCTTTGGCAACTCCATCGGAGGCATATCCTGCGTTCATAGCGGCTACAGAGGGATATATCTTTGAAATAGAGAAGGGATCGCCCTTTTCGCCTTTTGCTCCTGTCTCACCCTTTTCTCCCGGTGCGCCTTTTTCGCCCGGAACACCTTGGATGCCCTGCGCCCCTTGTGCGCCCGGCTCTCCTTTTTCGCCCTTTTCACCTTGTACACCCTGTATACCTTGCACTCCTTGGATTCCTTGAATGCCCTGCAATCCTTGTTCGCCTCGGTCTCCCTTATCGCCCTTCGCTCCGTCAAAGTAATCGATGTCTTTTACAGGGGTATAGCCATCTTTTCCGTTTACTCCGTCCTTGCCGTCCTTTCCATCGAAGTAGTCCACACCTTTGATAGGAGTATGTCCGTCCTTGCCGTCTCTGCCGTTCTGACCATCCTTGCCGTCTTCTCCGCAGGGAACTGCAAAGCGCACTGTTTGAGCCGTTCCATCGCTCAATGCAAACTTTAATTTATATACCTTTTCAATCAATAGCCTGATCCTCCTCAATTGCGATTTTAACCAAACTGTTGGCGGCTTGGTAATGAGAGTGTTTAGGCTCTCCGAAGTATTTGAATTGCTTGCCCTTCGGCATATGCTTGCGGTTGTAGTAGTTGCTGAATAACGAATAAGCATCGTTATAAGCGACCATACTGTTGTTGTACTTGCCGTATTCACCATTGGCATAGTCGATTCTCGCCTCAAGCCAACGGACATAGACATCATCGTAGGGAGAGGGAACGAGAAGCTCCGTGTCAAGGTCGGTCTCATCGTCATAGCCTTCAAATTCCACGTTCTCGCCATCTTCATGAGTATCGATGATCTCACTCTTGATGATGCCGTCAAGGGTAGACAGCCATTTAATCTTTTCAGGCTGTGTGTAACTATTCGGTTTCACTGTATCTATCTTGTGTACAGCCTCAAGTATTGTCATAGAGTCCTCCTATTCAAGTAATGGGGAGATCGACTCTTTCGGTAATCTCCCCATTCTTATGTTTAATTATTATTCGCTTGCCTTTTCTTCGTTGAAGAGGTTAATCTTCTCAAACATCTCTTCCTGATGCTCAAGAACCTCGGCAACACATTCGGGTACTTCCACCCACACACCACGCTTGATGAGCCATGTGCGCATATTTACCGAGACAAAGACATCTTCCTGATTCGCTTTCTCTCTCGGTATCTTGATTTTGACCATCTTCTCACCGGGGTTTGCATCCACCTTGGTCACTGTGGTCTCTTCGACAGTTTCTACAGCCTCTTCAACTGTCTCTTTTTTCTTTGTATTAGTAGCCATATAGCCTCCTTGTTTAAGTGTGGGGGAGGGAGTACCTCCCCCTATTGATTAGTTCTCGGTCGCAGTGCCGGAGAAGGTTGCGGACTTGGACTCAACTCTAACGATGTAGTTAGGAATGAGCAGTTCCGCAGTCTTGATAGCCTTCCAACCTACAGAGCTTCTCTGATCGAGAGGATCGGCAGTACCTGCGCTACCCTTCTGCTTAACGATGGTCTGAAGACCGCCGCCAGTGATCTCGGTAACACCATAAGCACCCTCACCGAAGATAAGTGTACCGAATACACCGCCGTTGTAAATCTTCGCCTCGGTGGTCTGCACGAAGCGAACACCTGCGATCTCACCGATCTCGCCCTCATAGAGGTTGTCAGGCTTTGCGTACTTGTGAGCATCGATCCATTCGGGGTCTCTCATAAGGTCATAAGCGACATAGGGATGGATGATAGCCACATACTTGCCACCGATGGTGGGAGCATTCTGTCCACGGAGCTTTGCAACGACCTGCTGAATTACCTTTACAGTAAGCTGACAGGTGTTGTCAAGGTTGGTTCGGGAGGTAACTGCGGTTTCAGTACCGTCTGCAGCCACCTTGGGACAGTAGGTAACATTGTTACCACTCTGAAGCACGTTTCTTACGATAGTGTCAAGGGTAAGACCTGCCTGTCTACCGAGAAGCTTGGTAGCCTCAAGGATGGTGTTGTCAAGAGCGGTAAGCTCAAGCACATCGGACTGGGTGATGTAGTCACCGTACTGTGCTACAGTAGCAGTGATGGTGCTTACAGCAAGGCTCTTACCATCGGGAGTAACACCCTCGGTCAGAGGAGTGGTTGCCTTTGCGAGAGGTGCGAACTTTCTAAATTCGATGGTCTTTCCCGAACCACTCGGAATGGGTCTTTTCTGTCCGAACTGATCGTGGACGAGGTTTGCCTGTGCCTCGTCAATGAGAGTCATGTCATAGAAGGTCTTCATCTCGGCAGAAAGACCGGGAAGAAGAGTAGTCTGAAGCTCGTTAGCGAAGAGCTGAAGGTTGATGTTAAAATAGTGTTTCATAATAATCTCCTTTTGAAATGAAATTTGTGGTAAGGAGATTAAATCAGTGGTTAGAACTTGATTTTCTCTCCTCTTTGGACTCTGCGGATGATCTCCGCTCTGTCCGCTTTAGAGAGCTGTGACACATCGCTCTTAACTACCGTTGC
>JAEIGA010002723.1_pt1 | contig 28011 bp, 23 predicted proteins | sample 9270691 | NCBI WGS metagenome assembly JAEIGA01 (sample SAMN17057246, study PRJNA624740) | gut metagenome | biome: biome; isolation source: fecal sample | host: Bos grunniens | place: China: Xizang | collected 2019
CATCGGCATCCTGCTCGAGGTGACCTACATCGGTGATGTTACGAACATAGCGAACCTTATAGCCTAGTGACTGCAGGTAGCGAAACAAGAGGTCGAAGGTTACGGCAGGACGTGCGTGGCCTAGGTGTGGGTCACCATATACTGTTGGGCCACATACATACATTCCCACATGCTCGGGGTTGATAGGCTCAAACGTCTCCTTGCGGCGTGTGAGCGTATTGTACAATACAATCTTTTCCATTGTTCTATATTTTTGTTTATATCTTTCCGTAAATCGTAAGTATCTCGTAAGCAGCATCGCTAGAGAGGAACTCCTCGGCATCGTAGAGGTATGGTGCTGGAGCATCCTCACCATCTATGAGGCGTCCTGCGGGCAGCGAGCTATAAATCTCGTAGAGGTTGCAGATGTGACCCTCAACAAGTGCCATAGCAGGGTCGTTAGCATCCTCGGGCGTGAGACGCTTTATCGCTGCGAGGTAGTCCGCAACAAGCTTGTCAAAGTTGAGAGGGTTCTCCACAAGAGGGGCATCAACCTCGCCATTTGCCACCCAGTCGAAGCTTCCAGCCATGAGGTGGCTGATGTTCAGAGTCTCGATGATGTCGAGGAGCTTGTTATATAGCTCATCACTGACGGCATAGGAGAAGCTGTCGTAGGTAGCATACTGGAGGTAGTAGTTCACCCACTCGCCACGGCGCTTTATATACTCCGCAGCGAGGATATCGCCCTTGCGGTAGGCATCCTCGGCACGTGCAAAGGCCTCATCACTAGAGAGCAGGAGCTTGTTTACATCCTCCACATCCAAGCCACGGTGTATCGCCGTTGCCTGACGCTCCGCAGCGGCATCCGACAAGTCGTAGAAGTAGCTGAAGCTATCGCCATCGTTGCTGATGGTAACATCTATGTCGAGCATGGCGTTAAGCTCCGCCACGGCAACCTCCAACTCCTGCGTTGCAAGGTCGAGGAAGTAGTTTGCGATGGTGTAGTAGCCACGAATGTAGGGCTGTGTGTTGCTATGTGAGTAGCCAACCTTCTTGAGCGGAAGAACCTCCATACCTCTGTCGAGAAGCGCCTCGGCACGTAGGATATCCTCCTGGTCACCACGGCGTAGATACTCCGAGGCTACACGTGCAAAGTTCTCACGGGCGCGTGCCGCAGAGATGTTATAGCGGAAGAAGTAGTCCACCAACACATCCTCATCGGCGATATTGCCGTAGTAGAGAGGCGCCACACTCTCATCATCGCCCATGAAGAGGGGGTAGAGCTTATCGGCATCCATGGTGCCGGCCTCGCCACCCGAGCGATACTTGGTGTAGATAGGCACAAAGCTATAGCAGTAACCATCGAAGCGAGCATAATCAACAATGCCGTAATCCTTCATGAGGTGCGCCTGCGTGAAGGAGATAGGACGCTGCCAGTTGAAATTCGCGAAGAGGTCGAGCATCATGAGGTGGTCGCGCGTGAGCATCGTCTTGCCCTTGAGAGATATCTTAACCTCATCTACCAGACGCTCCTCATCCTTCGCCTCGACAATGCCACTAGCCACCGCCGCAGACTTATCTACGGGGATGATGTAGTTGGCAGCCGAGAGGATATAATCCGAATCCGTACCATCGAGATAGCTATCTACCTTGGCCTTGAGGCGGCCTACGACCATATAATCCTCTGTGCGCTCATCGCGAGGTATTGTCTCACCCTCGGCCAACAGCACCATGCGGCCATCGTTGATGACCAGCGTCATAGGCTCATCGGAGATAAAGAGACGTATGGCATCCTTCAACAACATATCGTGAGCAGCTATGGCATCGTTATATGCCCAATACTCATCTATAACATCGTAGTCACTCATGAAGGTATCGTCAGCGACTATAGCCTCAAAGAGGTTACGCGCAACGATATATGGCACATATACATCGTAGAAGGCATCAGACTCCGTCTCGCCACGAGCTATAAACTCCTCGAGCATAGGCTCATACTTCTCTATTACGCTCTGCGCCTCCTGAAGATGCTTCGACACCTCGGCATAGCTACCCATGAGTCGCTGCGCACGGCCCGCAGCATCGGTATATGAAATCTCGTAGAAGCTATCACCCTCAACACGGCGGCGCGCAGCACGTAGCTTACGAGCCTTGTCGTTATCAAGCACGCTGATAACATCGGTGACAAGCACCCAGTCATTCACAAAGCTATATTTTGTGGATGGTATGGTAAATGGCACGCCAGGGGCATCGTTTGCCGCAATCTTCATCTCATCGACATACCACTCACCACCAAGATACGAGGAGTTCATAACACGCACATCCTTGCGGAGACCCTCCACCTCCTGACAATACCATAGTGGGAAGGTGTCGTTATCGCCAAAGTTTATGATGATGGCATTCTGGGGCGCCGTATTTAGGTAGTTACGGCCGATATCTCGAGCCATGTAGCGTCCCGAGCGGTCATGGTCATCCCAGTTCTCCGCAGCAAGCACCACAGGGACACTAGAGGTGAGCAACACGGTGACCACAGCAGCAACAACGCCACTATGCGGATGCTTCACCCTGCGAGCAACGCTGCAAAGCATATCTCCAATGGCCATAACACCGATACCCAACCAGATGGAGAAGGCGTAGAAGGCGCCAGCATATACGTAGTCACGCTCACGAGGCTCATCGGGGGCAGTGTTGAAGTAGACAACCAACGCGATACCCATCATCACGAAGAGAAGCAACACCACAAAGAAGTTACGCCAGTCGTTGTTGAGCTGATATATAAGCCCCAGCAGACCGAGCAACAGCGGTAGGAAGAAGTAGGTGTTATGCGCTGGGTTATCGCTCATATCCGAAGGTAACGCCGTACGCGCACCGACATATAGCTCATCGATGAAGTCTACGCCCGAGAGCCATCCACCGTGCATATAGATACGATTCTCAACATCGGCCTGCAGCTGCTCATCATCCTGACGGCCTACGAAGTTCCACATGAAGTAGCGCCAGAACATATCGCCCATCTGGTAGCCGAGGAAGTAGTTTATATCCTCCATCGCCGTAGGCTCGTACCACACGCCACCCTGGCCATCATCAACACGCACCGTGGCGTGACCATCGCGCTGCGCCACCCAGTTACTCTCGTAGCTGTCGCGGCGCGAGTAGTGCCACATACGCGGGAAGAGGCGCATAGCCTCATCAGGGTAGTTATAGCCATCGAATATCTCACGCTCCTCATACTGTCCTGTCTCGGGATTTAGCCATGTCATAACCTTCGACTGGTAGTCACCCGTAGGGAGATACTCATCATCGGAGAGGATATCGCTATTGGTAGCAACCATAGAGCGTGGCATCGCCGAGTAGTAAGGGCCACGGAGGAGTGGGCGGTTACCATACTGGTCGCGATTGAGGAGGCTCAACAGCATGTGAGGAGTAGAGGGGTTGTTGGAGTTCATAGGAGGGTTTGCCGCAGCACGGATAGAGACCGAAGCATAGGAGCTAAAGCCTATCAATATCACCAACACGGCCATAGCCACACCATTTAGCACCTTGAAGCCCTTGCGGTGGGTGAACATCACCAAGTAGCCCAAAAGCACGAAGACCGCAACAGCGAAGAGTATCATACCGCTATTTACGGGCATGCCGAGGTTATTCACCACAAAGGTATCTACCGCAGCACCCAAGTCTACAGTATATGGGATGATGACACCATTTATGGCCCCTAGGATGAGGAGCGACACCAGCAACGCTAGCACAATCTTTACCACATAATCCCACGCCGTGCGATACTCATAACGGCGGAAGAACCATATCATCACCAGTGCAGGGATGGTCAAGAGGTTGAGGATGTGAACACCAATGGAGAGGCCCATGAGGTAGGCGATGAGGATTATCCAACGCATAGAGGTTGCGCGGTGGGCATTCTCCTCCCACTTCAGCATCAGCCACACCACCAACGCCGTGAACATTGACGACAGCGCGTAGACCTCACCCTCGACAGCCGAGAACCAGAAGGTATCGGTGTAGGCATAGGACAACGCTCCCACAGCGCCAGCACCAAGGATAAGCGCCATGCGGCTGGGCGACATCTCCTCTCCATCCTCGCGCGAAGTGATGCGGCGAGCTAGGTGTGTGATAGTCCAGAAAAGGAAGAGGATGCAGAGACCCGAAGCCACGCCATTCATGGCATTTATCATCACAGGGACACTCTCGGCAGAGGGTGCCAACATAGAGGCGAGGCGTGCCAACATCATGAATAGCGGCGCCCCAGGAGGGTGACCCACCTCGAGCTTATATGATGTTGCTATAAACTCACTACAGTCCCACAGACTCGCCGTAGGCTCAATGGTGAGCATGTAGGATGTGGTGGCAACGAAAAATACCAGCCATCCAACGATATTATTCCAGCGTTTAAATTTATTCATTTCGTTCATAATTATCGAAAGCTCTTTAAATCTCGCAAATATAATAATATTTGCCCGATAAACGAAGAGATTAGCAAAATATTTTTTATAGAGAGTCGCATCACACGAAAAAGAGCCTACACCGCAACGTGGAAGTAGGCCCTTATCGTTATATCTATTTTGATACGTTCACAAAATTTCTCCAGCCACATACACCGCAACAAGAGAAGCACTCACCGCCTAGCGTCACCCTTAACACACAGCAAAGCAACGAGAGAGAGAGAAGCCAGAGAGAAGATGCTACACCACAGCTATTTAGAGATATTACCCTTGATACGTTCTAGTCCTGCACGTGTCATAGCCGTATCGCCAGCCATAGCCATAAACTCATCATCGCTCATAGCACGCCACGCCGAGACATCTAGCGCCAAAGGGTCAAAAAGTGGTGCAAACTGCGCATTGCGATACTCCGGAGCATGAGAGTTAAAGGGACATACACTCTGACAAGCATCGCAACCATATATCCAGCCATCGAGGGTGATGCTCTCCTGGCTACCCTCGCGCTCTATAGTGCGACAAGAGATGCAGCGCTGCGTTGCTATCCTTCGCCCCTCCATGATAGCTCCATTGGGGCAGCTATCTACACACTTGCGGCATACGCCACACCCCACGCCCTCCATAGGTCTATCGTAGTCATCCACCTCCTCGCTGATGAACAACTCGCCGAGGTGCATCATAGAGCCTAGACGGGGGTTTACAACAATCGAATTACGCCCTATCCACCCAAGACCTGCACGCACAGCAAGGCTCTTCTCGGCAACAGGGGCAGAGTCCGTAAAGGCACGATAGCGCATATCGGGAGCAGCAACCATAAGACGCTGTGCCACACGCTGTAACATCTCCTTTATCGTTAGGTGATAGTCGCGAGCCAAGGCGTAGGAGGCCACCTTCGTAGGCCACGTGGCGGCATAGCCCCTACTATATTTCGACAGGTAGGAGACGGCGCAAACAACGACACTGCGACACCCCTCAACAAGGAGTCGTGGATCGAAGCGTTTATCGACATTGCGCTCTAGGTATGAGAGTGTGGAGTGGGAGCCACTCATCAGCCACTCATCAAAGAGCTTACGCTCCGAAGATAGCGCCTCGGCAGGCACCACGCCAACCAAGTCGAAACCCTCCTCATAAGCTGCGTTTATTATATCTTTTCGGGATATCATTGAAAAATATTTTATGGCAAAATTAGCACATTTTAATAAATTATTGGTAAATTGCGCACGATTTGTATATTATATCAACAAATATTAACATTCCGATTATGACTTTTAACACTCTCTATGAGATAGTTAAGCACAGTGTCGAAAAGTTTACCGAGCGTATAGCATTCTCCATGATTGGTGGCGAGGATGTATCATACAAGGAGGTCGGCGAACGTATCGACAAAGTGCAAGAGCTACTCCTCAATGCTGGCGTGAACGCCGGTGACAAGGTTGTCATATTGAGTAGTAGCATGCCAAACTGGAGCGTTTCATACTTCGCGGTGACCTCCGCAGGTATGGTCGCAGTGCCTATTCTTCCCGACTTCACAGGCGCAGAGCTAGATCTTATCATCGAACACTCGGAGGCAAAGGCTATCCTTGTGTCGGATAAGCTATACACCAAGCTCTCAAAGGCAACTGTGGAGAAGATGAACATCGTGATACGCACGAAGGGTCTCAACGTCATCTCACAGCGCGTGGAGGCACGAGGCGAGGCTAAAATCCCACAGCCCGAGGATCTAGCAGTAATCATCTACACCTCGGGTACTACATCAAAGCCAAAGGGTGTGATGCTCACACACTACAACATCGCAGCGCAGACAACAATCATCCCTCCACTGTTCGACTACAACGAGAATGATGTGTTGCTCTCTATCCTGCCCCTCGCACACACCTACGAGTGTACATTGGGCATGATATACCCCTTCTCGCGTGGCGCACATGTCCACTACCTCGACCGTCCACCTACCGCCTCGGCACTCATGCCTGCATTGGCCAAGGTGCGTCCTACGGTCATCGCATCAGTGCCTCTCATCATGGAGAAGATATATCGAGGCAAGGTGTTGCCTACGTTCCAGAAGAACGCCGTTATGCGTAAGCTCTACAGCTGGGAGTGGTCACGAAAGCTCCTCCACAAGGTAGCAGGTAAGCAGCTCACCAAGCTCTTTGGTGGCCGCATGCGCTTCTTCGCTATCGGAGGTGCGAAGTTTGACTCCGATGCCGAGCGCTTCCTCCTCGAGGCGGGATTCCCCTATGGTATCGGCTATGGCCTCACCGAGACAGCACCCCTCATAGCTGGTGCTGTGGGCGACATGGTGCGCATAGGCTCTACAGGCCCCGCCCTACCAGCGGTGCAGGTGCGCCTAGATAACATTAACCCCGAGACACAGCAGGGCGAGATTGTCGTGAAGACCCCATGCTGCATGAAGGGATACTACAAAAATGAGGCTGCCACAGCCGAGGCATTCACCGAAGATGGCTGGTTCCGCACTGGCGACCTAGGCTACATCGCCGAGGATGGATGGATATTCATCAAGGGCCGCCTAAAGAATATGATTGTAGGCCCATCGGGCGAAAATATCTACCCCGAGGATATTGAGGAGGTACTCAACAGCAACCGCTTTGTTGCCGAGTCGGTAGTTACGGAGGAGGATGGTAAGCTCATCGCCCTTGTACACTTCGACACCACAGCCTTGGAGGAGAGCTACGATGAGTTTAAGCATAAGATGGCTACAAGTGCCGAGCAGGTACAGCTCAAGATGGAGGAGATTAAGCGCGAGGTGATGGAGTATGTAAACTCGAAGGTTAATCGCTTCTCGAAGATTACAAAGGTTATCGACAACGAGGGAGAGTTTGAGAAGACTCCTACGAAGAAGATACGCCGCTACAACATCCTCAATCGCAATAAGGATAATCAGAACAAGGAGCAACAGTAGCTACCTCGCAGCACCAAAGGCCTGTTCAACAGTTGTTGAGCAGGCTTTTTTTTAGGTAGTTAGTTCTACGCACAAAAAAGGGACAACCTTTCGATTATCCCTCTTGAGCTGTTGATCAGGCTTGAACCAACGGGTGCTGATACACCCGTTGGGTTATATTTACAATCCACCTAAATCCTCCTTTGAAAAGGAGGACTTTAGAGGTCGTCAGTTCTGCCAATTCAATCTTACAAAAAACAAGTGCCACCTTCTGGTGACACTTGCTTTTTGTGAGCTGTTGATCAGGCTTGAACCAACGGATGCTGATGCACCCGTTGGGTTATATTTACAATCCACCCAAACCCTCCTTTGATAAGGAGGGCTTTAGAGGTCGTCAGTTCAACCAAGTATAAAAACAAAACAAGTGGGTCAACCATTTGGTTAACCCACTCGCTTTGAGCTGTTGATCAGGCTTGAACTGACGACCTCTTCCTTACCAAGGAAGTGCTCTACCACTGAGCTACAACAGCAATTAATAAACCCTACTCTCTTAAAGAGCGCACAAAAGTACATAAGTTTTTTGAATATGCAAAACTTTTTACCTAAAAATTAGTTCAACACCCTTAAATATATATCACTACACCACTTCATAACATAAAAAGGTAACTAAACAACAGCACACCCATACCATATTACATAAGTATACAATACATAAATATCCAAAAAAAAGGCATCCAATGCTACTATTATTTGAAAAAGTTTACTATATTTGTATTGCGAACTAACACTACGCAACAACCCTTTGAGAAAGTTCCGGTCTCCCCATTGCAAAATTGGAATTCTCGAACTTTAATCATAGAAAACTTAAATTACACAATTAATATTAACACTTACTTATTATGAAAATGAAACATTTTCTTGCAGCTGTAGCATGCTTTGGTTTGGCATGGGCTGTTAATGCACAGGAGGCAGAGGCTCCACAGTATCAGAGAAGTTCACTACACATGGTGCTACTTACAACTGACGAGCCAGGTCTTGAGGGCGCCGATGATTTCACAGCACAGCTCGACCAGTCATGGCAGAACTACCCATTCCCAGAGAAGTACAACAAGCACCTTATCGGCTTCACACAGGCTTATGGTGGCGCACCAAAGGGTGGCTTGCTAGAGCTTATCAACCAGTACAAGGATGGCTTTGGCGATATAGGTCTTGATGAGGCAAAGGATATTATGCAGACTCTCAGGGGTGGCAAGGAGTACAACGAGAACCTTGTAGCTGCTATCAACGAGATAAACGCAAAGGAGAAGATTGGTAACGACCTCGTGAAGAAGTGGTTTAACATCCAGGAGGATGGCTCATGGGATTTTGAGCTTATCGCAGAGCGTGCAGCATACGATGCTTCACAGACTGACGTTGCCGAGGCTAAAGCTACATCAAAGGGTATTCAGACAATTATCGACAAGGGCGAGAACCTCATCTCTAACACCTTCGTTACATACTCAAAGCTTGCGTTTTACCCTAGCGAGCCTGTTGCTGCATTCACAAAGAATCTTGCATACCTCATCGCTGGTTTCACACCTGCTCCTGCAAACTCTATCATGACTGCGGCTGCAGATGCTGCTTATGTTGCTACAAGCAAGGGTTACATGGCACGTACAACAACTGCTCTCTACCAACTAGATTGGTCAGAGGAGGTTGTAGCAGAGTTCTACGCTATGTTCAACAGCGAGGGTAAGATTGACATGGAGAAGTTCAATGCCTACACATTCCCAATGAAACTCGTAGGTATCGACAACGCTAACACCAATACTATTGACGCTGGTAGCGGCTTTGCTTCAGCTCTAGGTATCGACAGCGCTGTAAAGCCAGACGACAAGCTTATCCAGCAGACTGTAATCCGTAACATCGACAAGATCTTCGCAAAGCTCCAGAGAAATTACGAGGTATTTGCTCCTGTATCACAGATCATCTCTGTAGATCCATTGATCGCAGATATGGGTATGAAAGAGGGCCTTGAGGGCGGTGAGGCATTCAACCTTCTTCAGCCAGTTCTTGACCCTGTAACAAAGGAGGTTAAGTGGGAGTCTATCGGCGTAGTAAAGGTTGATAAGAAGAATATTTGGGATAACAGATACTCATTGGTAGAGGAGGGCGCACAGCCAGCAGAGACAGAGGGTCCAAAGGGTACTGTACTCTCAAAGAACAAGAAGGCCGCTCTCGGTATGGTTGTTAAGCAGGTTGTTAAAGCAAAGAAGTAGTAGATTATGAAACGCATATTAAGTATTTTTGTAATAGTTGCATCGCTCGTGATGTTGGCCTCATGTTCTGCAACAAAGAAGCAGGCTGTAGCTGACCAGGCAACCCTAACATGGGCATACGAGATTGAGCCAACTATAGGCCAGGCTGCACAGGGTTCTATACTCGTTAAGGTGTGGTCATACTCAAAGGATAAGAATGTGGCAACTACACAGGCTGCAAAGAATGCTGTTCATGGCGTGTTGTTCAAGGGTGTTGCGGCACTAAACAACGACTCGGCACGTGTTCCTGCGCAGAAGCCTATTGTCACAGATCCAAATGCTGAAAGCACTCATGTTGCCTATTTCCAGGACTTTTTCCAGAATGGTGGAAAGTATATGAAGTATGTAAACTTCGTAAACAACGGCATTCCAGCTCCTGGCGACATCATCCAGGTTGGCAAGCAGTATAAGGTCGGCGTGAGAGTATCTGTATCCAAGGATGCCTTGAGAAAGGAGATGGAGGCTGCAGGTATCGTAAAGGCTCTTGGCGCAGGTTTCTAGTCAATATTTATATATATTAACACAAGGTTAATTGTATGAAAAGATTAGTATTACTTATGGCATCACTCTTTGTTTGTGCAACACTGTTTGCACAAGCAAAGAAGCCTACGATTATGGTTGTGCCTAGCGACAACTGGTGTGTGCAGAATGGCTATGTCCAGAAGTTCGACAACATGGGTACCGAGATGATACTACCAGATTATCGCGCAGCACTTCAGCAAAGTTCGGACCTACTCTTGGCAATAAGCAAAATTAACGAGATGATGGCCGAGCGTGAATTCCCCCTCAAGAACCTAGAGTCTAGCCTCAAGACATTGATGAACCAAGAGGCTGAAGATGCTATGCTCACAAACAAGGAGGGTGGCGGCGTTGCAGAGTCGCCTATCGACAAGCTTAAGAAGGTTGCCAAGGCAGATATCTGGATGCAGCTCACCTACACCGTTAATCAGGTAGGCCCAAAGCGCTCATTGACATTTAACCTTCAGGGCCTTGACGCCTACACCGACAAGCAGATAGCGGGTGCTAGTGGCACTAGTGAGCCAAGCTTTACTTCCGAGTTAGCAATCCTCATCGAGCAGGCTGTTTTGATGCATATCGACAACTTCAACGCTCAACTTCAGTCACACTTTGATGACATCTTTGCTAATGGTCGCGAGATTGTAGTTCGCATCAAGACATGGGATGACGCAGGCTTCGACCTCGAGGAGGAGTTTGATGGCGATGAGCTAGGTATGATCATCGAGGATTGGATGTCTGACAACACCAAGCATGGTCGCTTCAACACCACCGATGCTACCGAGAACATGATGTTGTTCGAGCAGGTAAGAATCCCTGTCGAGATGGAGGAGGATGGCAAGGTTCGCCAGGTGGATGCTCGTAGATGGGTGAATGGTTTGAGAAAGTACCTTAAGTCGGAGTATGATATTGAGTCAAAGCTCATGATGCAGGGTCTTGGTCAGGCTCAACTAGTTATCGGTGCAAAGTAGCATCTCTTAACGTCTAGAACTCATCAGCTCCCCTATGCGTGGAGTGAACATAACAGAGAGCCTGCGCAACAACTACCGTGAGCAGGCTCTTCGTTTTAGGCGTTAAAGGCAGCATAAATCTTAAACTAAAAAAATTATGACAAAGCATAATTATTTCATCGCAGGGCTTCTATCACTCCTTCTACTGTTTGGTAGCACGACCGCAAATGCACAAAACGACTTGGGTAAGAGTGATGACCTAGGACGCATCGTGCTTACTCCATACGTGGTCTCTAACGCAAACATACCCTCGTTTGCTACCAACGCCCTGAAGAACAAACTTGCAAAGATTGCCGCAGAGCAAGGTCTTGGTGGCAACTCCGCAGACCCTAGATTTGTGATTACCGCAAACCTTATAGAGGTGTCGAAGGATATCACCCCTACAGCACCCCCTATGGTTGCCCTCACCCTAGCTCCTACAATCTACATTGGTGATGCCGTGACAGGCGAGCTTTTTGCTAGCTGTGACCTCCCCGAGGTGAAGGGTGTAGGCGCTAATGACACAAAGGCCTACCTCGCTGCTGTAAAGTTGATAAAGACCAATGACGCTAGAGTTGTTGCCTGCATCAACAATGGCAAGGCCAAGATTGTGGAGTACTACAACTCTCAGATTGACTTCCTACTTGCCGAGGCGGAGTCGTTGGCCAACTCACAGCGTTATGATGAGGCGATGACAAAGCTTGCCGCAGTGCCAGAGGTGTGCAAGGATGCATACATGAAGGCTATGGAGAAGCTAGGCGTCATATATCAGCAGAAGATTGATAAGGAGGGTGCGGCGCTCTACAACGAGGCATACGCACAGTGGAACACCGCAAAGACCGAGGAGTCGGCAGCAAGAGTTGTGGAGCTTCTAGCAGAGATAAACCCACTCTCTGCGGCGGCAGCACAGGGCCGTACGTTGGTAAAGAGCGTAGAGTCGCACTATGCAGCTATAGAGGCACGCAGACGAGAGCTCGAGGAGCGCAACTGGGCCTTTAAGATGAAGCAGTATGAGGATAGCCAGGCAAACCTCGCCGCTGAACGTGAGTATAGAGTGCAGCAGAGCAAATATGACTACGAGGTAAACATGGAGTGCGTGAAGCACCCTAACGCTGCGGCAGCATATGCTTATGAGCATGTTAGGGAGTCGAATAGATCAAGAAGCTTCTCTGACATGATTTCCGCATATGCAGAGAGGGTAAAGTCGTGGTTTATGTAGTAGCTACACATATCTCATAAAAATAATGGGGCTGACTAAAAAGTAACTTAGCCAGCCCCATAAGAGAGTGAATAAAAAGATGTAGTTTTAGGCTTGCGAAGCCCGAAAAAGCGGAGTTTACTGAACGTAAATGAGCATTTTGAGGGCAAGCGTAACGACAAAATACACTTTTTATTCACTCTCTTTATTTTTTGCCATAGGCACTAGCCACACCCCTACCCACAGCACGTAGGTTGTCATAGGCCACGGAGGGCTTCATAGCCTCGCTCAAAGGCATCGAGGCAGGCTTCGCGGCAAGGATATCGCTAAAGCCACTCTGCGCCAAGCTCTCCGACATAGCCACCATGCCTCCCACAGCGACACACGGCACACCATGACGTTGCGCACGGCGTAGCACACCCACAGGAGCCTTGCCCATGAGCGTCTGCTCATCGATACGTCCCTCGCCAGTAACCACAAGCGAGGCACCCTCAAGCGCCGCATCGAGACCCACGATGTCGAGAAGAAGCTCTATGCCTGATGTTAGCTCTCGCCCTAGGAATGCCACAAAGGCGTAGCCTACACCTCCTGCGGTACCCACACCAGAGGTAGCAGAGGCCTCATAGCCACAGTGGCTATCACCTAGCGAGGCATAGTGGCGCAAGGCGCGGTCTAGGCGCTGCACCATCTCGGCATCGGCACCCTTCTGTGGTGCGTAGACGTATGCCGCACCACGATGACCATAAAGCGGATTATCGACATCTACAGCGACCTCTATCACGGCATCACGCACCGCAGGAGAGAGATCACCACTAGAGATAGATACCGCACGCTCGAGGATATCTATTGCCGAGGTTAGCTCACACCCCCTATCATCAAAGAAGCGAAAGCCCAAGGCACGTAACATTCCCGAGCCACCATCGGTTGTGGCGCTACCTCCAAGGCCTATGATGATGCGCCTAGAGCCACGGCCTAGGGCATCGAGGATAAGCTCTCCTGTACCATAGGTGGTAGCTAGGAGGGGGTTGCGCCTCGCCGCAGGGATGAGCGTTAGTCCAGATGCCGCAGCGAGGGAGATTACCGCAGTGCCATCATCCAAGATGGTATAGGTAGCTACGACATCGCCACCCAGAGGGCCGCTAACACGACACTCCACGCTCTCACCGTGGCGCGATGACGCCACAGCATCGGAGAAGCCTTCGCCACCATCCGATATAGGTATTATACGCACATCAGCATCGGGGCATACCTCGCGATACCCCACTGCAAAGGCCTCACAAGCATCGGCAGATGTGAGCGAACCTTTGAACGAGTCAAATGCTACAACAACATGTTTCATACTACAAAGATAGGAAATAGAATTAAGATTTCACCATTTGTGAGGCTCTATTTTGCAAGGAGGCTCCCTGCACCCCACGCCACACCTATATAAACTTTACTCTCTGCCACCCACGACCTTGGCGCTGTGTCACCTCACGCTCCACGACTCCTGTGAGGGCATCGGCGGCGTCATCATGGCGGTTAGCGCGAAAGAGCCTGCGATAGGTAACAAGATGCTGGTAAAACTCTGGCCACTTGAGGTGCCACCCCTCGGGCATACGTACGCTATGTAGCACCGTGGCGGAGTTCGACAATATTCGCGCCTCCTTATTTCCGCTTTGATGAAACCACTCCACACGTGTATTTGGAGCTAGGCGCTGCAAGGCACGGGCAAAGCCCCTACCTCCATTATTACTCTCCACATAGGCCTGACGCGTAGCCGTAAGCTCAAACATAGAGGCTACAAGGCGCTCTGTAAGTTCCATAGGTTCGCGCGAATATACCACATCGGTAATATATATAATGCCGTCCATATCAACAACATAGGCTATCGAGCAGAGATAATCATCGCCCATATCCGCGGTGTCGGTATAACTCGCCCTAGTTACAATGTCGCGGGGCAGCAGCGTATACTCCCTGAAGCCATCGCCATAGAGCAGTCCCTCGCGTGTTGTGGGATGCCCCTGATACATAGCCTCGAAGCGCACAGCATCGAGACGGCGCTTCGCCTCGAGAAGCTCCACACTCTGTTGCTCGGGCCAGAGAGCCTCACCCAGCGCACGAGGGTCCAGCTCCGTAGGTGGCGAGGCCTTCAGCGCCTCGAAGTTCACCACAAGCCACTCATCGGGCTTCACATCCTCAATATCACGTAGCGAGGTCATGACACGATAAGGCTCCGTGGCACATAGCGTACCTATAAGATCCTCCTCGTGCCATCGTGTGAAGACCACAATCTCGCGCGAGGTGTTGTGCATACGTGTACGCACCACCGAGGTATACCACTCCCAGCAGTTGGCACGCACAACAGGCGACTGCGCCTCCATAGCATCCTTATAGAGGTCATCGAGGATGAAGCAATCTACACGATTACCCGTCAGCGACCCCTCGCGGCCGACACTTATAAGCTCACCCTTATACCCCACAATCTCCACCTCATCCGAGGTGCGAATATATCCTGGGGGCTTCGTTCCACACTTGATTGTAGTGTCGGGGAACATCGCGGCATACTCCCGAGACTCCAAGATACGCTGCACACGGCGATTGAACTTCGAGGCCAGAGTACCCGAATAGGAGGCTATGGCGATACGCGCATCGGGGTCGAGACCCAACATATAGGCAGGCAGCAGCGTTGTGGCACCCACACTCTTACCATGCTGCGGAGGTACGGAAATTATCAGCTTGCGGATGCGCCCACAGGCGTAGGCCTCAAGGATTGAATAGTAGGTGCGATGAAAGGGGGTGATATCCAAGAAGGGATATACCGCGAGGGCAAACTCCTCGAACGAGGGTATGCCGATACTATTACCACAACTCTCCATCGCTCTGCATCGTTAAGTTCAACATCTCACCAAACGAGAAGTCATTTAACAGACTCTCACCTCCAATCGTAGTCTCCATCTCCCACCACACCGGCACAACACGCAAAAGGGGTATGGATGGGGCATCCGAGCCATGGCTCTTGCGGCTGACAATAAGCGTGGTTCGCAGCCTGCAACAGACCTCTCCATCGTAGTAGACCACTACCCCACTGAAGAAGCTTCTGCCACCAATCTCCTCGAAAAGATGGTCAGCAAGCTCACGATAAACTTCACTTGAAAATTCGTACATAACTGATTAATTAGGGTTTATTAATTAAATTTTTTGTTTCAAAAGTTGCACAATTAAAATAAATTGCTTAACTTTGTACCGCAAAGATATATTCAATTATTTATCTTGTCAATAGTTTTGTACAATTTTTTAATATAAATTTTTCTTATATGGAAACGATAGGACAGCGATTAAGGCTTATGCGTAAGGAGCTAAATATGACGCAAGAGCAACTAGCACAGCATCTTGGCATCGGAAAAGCTGCGCTCTCGATGATAGAAACAGGCAAGGCTGGACTATCGACACGTAACAAAAATATATTTATTCAAGATTTTAACGTGAATCCAGAGTGGTTGGAGAGTGGCAAGGGTAAGATGTTTAATGCCGAGCCAGACTTCACGCCCTACACCCACCGCACCGACAAGTCGCTACCGCTACAGAGCGTGCCACTATACTCGATTGAGGGTACGGCAGGACTAACACCCCTATTTGCCGAGGATCGCGCCCCAGAGCCTGTAAACTACATTCACATTCCAAATCTTCCGAAGTGCGATGGTGCGATATATGTTGTTGGAGACTCCATGTACCCACTTTTGAAGAGTGGCGACATAATTCTATATAAGCAGTTAAGCGATGTGAGAGATGTATTTTGGGGCGACATGTATCTTCTCTCGATAGATATGGATGGTGAGGAGTATATCACCGTGAAGTATGTTCAGAAGTCGGATATCGAGGGTCACATACGCCTAGTGAGTCAGAATCAGCACCACGCCGACAAGGATATAGAGATTAGCCGCATACGTGCCATAGCGCTCATCAAGGCTTCGGTACGCATGCATACTATAGGCTAGCTAGTTGAGAGCTAAACATTTGGACAACCCACGCCCTAAAACCCAAACTATTAGATATGTTACAGAGACTTTTTGGTTTTGACCCATCACAAACTACAATCCGCAAGGAGATTATCGCAGGAATAACCACATTCCTCACCATGTCGTACATCCTTGCCGTAAACCCTAGCATATTTTGCGTCTTGGATGGCATGCCCGGAGGTGCTGTATTTACCTCTACGGCCCTCGCCGCCATCATAGGCTGCCTCGCCATGGCCTTCTGGGGTAAGCTCCCCTTTGGTCTAGCCCCAGGCATGGGACTAAACGCCTTCTTCGTATATAGCGTATGCCTCGGCATGGGTTACACATGGCAGTTTGCCCTCACGGCTGTACTCCTCGAGGGTTTTACCTTTATCCTGCTCACGGTGACCAACGTCCGCGAGGCTATCGTAAACGCCATACCCCACAGCCTGCGTAACGCCATAGGTGCAGGTATCGGACTCTTTATCGCCTTCATAGGCTTGAGTAGCGCGGGTGTCGTGGTGAAGAACGACTCTACGCTTGTGGCCCTTGGTGACATCACCTCTGGCTCGGCGCTCCTTGCCATCATAGGCATCCTCATCACAGGATTTATGTTTATCCGCAACATTCCTGGTGCTATCCTTGTGGGTATCCTTGCCACAATGGTTATTGGTATCCCTATGGGTGTCACCGAGTTTAAGGGCATACTCTCACGACCCGAGTCGATAGCCCCTATCTTCTGCCAATTTGAGTTTGACAAAATCTTTAGCCTCGACATGCTCGTTGTGGTGTTCACATTCCTCTTTATAGATATGTTCGACACCGTAGGCACGCTTGTTGGTGTCTGCACCAAGGCAAATATGTTCGACAAAAATGGTAACATCCATAGAATCAAGGAGGCCTTTATGGCCGATGCTATAGCTACCACCGCAGGTGCTGTTCTCGGAACATCCACGACCACTACATACGTTGAGAGTGCGGCAGGTGTTGCGCAGGGTGGCCGCTCGGGCCTCACAGCCTTCGTCATCGCCATCTGCTTTGCTGTAGCCCTCTTCTTCTCGCCACTCTTCCTCTCTATCCCCTCGGCAGCCACAGCCCCAGCGCTTATCATCGTAGGTCTGCTGATGATTGAGCCTATTGTGAAGATTCCCTTCGATGACTTCTCGGAGTCTATTCCAGCCTTTACATGTATTATCATGATGCCACTTACCTACTCTATCTCAAACGGCATCCTGCTGGGTATGATTGCCTATGTTATTATCAACCTGATATGTGGCAAGGTTAATAAGATAACACCATTCATGTATCTGCTGGTTATACTATTTATGCTGAAGTTTATATTTATATAGCATCGCAGAGATATAAGAAAGCCTCGGAGATGTCTCCGAGGCTTTTTGCTACCAAGAATTATCTTGCTCTGCTATCTTACTCTCTCGTATACTAGAAACGCGAATGGCGAGTCGAAATCCTCACCACGCTCGAAGCGCTCCTCTTTCACAAGGCGCCACTTGCTGTAGTCTACGGCGGGGAAGGAGGTGTCACCCTCGTAATCACGCTCTACACGTGTGATGTACATCCTGTCGGCTACCTCCAGCGCCTGCGCGTATATCTGCGCACCACCCATTATGAATATCTCCTCATCACCCTCGGCCATCGCTATAGCCTCCTCGAGGGAGTGAGCCACAAAGGCACCCTCAAACTCCACATCGGAGCGTGTGATGACTATATTCTTGCGCTTGGGCAGTGGGCGCGACCCTAGCGACTCGAAGGTCTTACGACCCATAATCACGGGATGCCCCGATGTTGTGGTGCGGAAGAAACGCATATCCTCCTTTATATGCCACAGCAAGGCATTCTTATCGCCTATAGTGCCATTTTGTGCTATTGCAACAATTATACTTACCATAAAATTTTAAAGATTTAAGCCTAAATTTAAAAAGCGGACACGGCACGCACATAGTAGATGCCGAACTTATGGTCGTTGCCGGTGTCGCCATCGCCCATAAGGACACTCCACGCGCCCATCACATTATTCTCCGTTGAAGACCAGAACCAACCAGATAACGTATTACCCCCTCGCTCCTTAAGAGTGCTATTTATAGTATCTCGTACACTATATAATAACTTCAACTCATCAATAGCTGGTAGATACCAATCCTTACCCTTGGCCCTGCACCACACAAAGGCAGAATACGCCGCCCTATCCGAGCGCGACATAACCTTATCGGTATTTGCCTTACCATCACTCATGCTTGAAGCTCCCGTTACAACTCTCCTATTGTATTGTGCATCACTACACCATTGTTTTCGAACTTGGTCGAGGCTAACAATCTTGCCATGCTGACCTGTAGCATCTACATAAAAGATAACACCCTGCTTTGTACCATCATTGTAGTAGTCACCGACTTTATATTTCGGTGTTTCACTAAGCGTTACATTTATCTCCTCGTTACAATCCTTGGTGATATAGATATCCTTCTCGTAGGTGGTATAGCCATCGGCAACTATAGAGAGCTTACGCTTACCTACAACAACTCCCTCGGTAAGGGGCGTTGTGCCTATCGTCTTGCCATCCACCATTACCGTAGCCATAGCCGGAGAGCTGACAACGGTAACATAGCCAAGGATAGCCTTGGGTGCAGGGATATCAATGCTCTGAACAGCAGAGCCATTAACAACTGTGCGAGTGACAGAGCTAGACTCATAACCCTCCCTACGTGCCTCAAAGATGTAGCTATCGGCCGTAAGCTTACCACTCCATGGCGACCTGCCGAGGAGCTTGCCATTGGCATAGATGTCGAAATCGCCACCTGCATTGATGGTTACAGTGCCATAGTTAGCCACAAGGGTTGGGGTGTAGGTATAGACCTCGCCATCGCTAATAGTGATGCTCGCCTCCGCGTTCTTATACAACTCCTTAACAATAAGTACAGAGTGCTGTCCACTAGCAAGCTTATCGCTCTTAAATGGCACGGTACCCAACAGGGTGTTATCAACGTATACCGTTGCGCCATTGAGAATATTAGACCCAGGGATAGAGAGCCAGCCGTAGGCGGGGCGCAGCGTGATGTTACGCTGTATCTTCTCGCCAGCGATGACAAAGGTGCCACTCTCGGTGTGATAATCCTTTGCAGAGATGGTATAGGTGTGTGTGCCATTGGGGAATGCCCTCTGCACAAAGCCTTGAGCATCAGCAGGACATACATTGCCATCTATAACTACCATGGCATCTTTAGGCTCCACCTGAAGCACCAACCACTGTGGGCGTGACTGCGCGGTGTTTAGCTCCACGCGGAAGCTGATATTGCCAGGGGTAACCTCTATATTCATCTCGCGCTGCAGGGAGTTTTGCTGCACACGCACCACGTGGCTACCAAGGCTCACATCGCCAATGGTAATCTCCGAGATATTATTGGTAAGACCCTTATACTCGCCATCGAGGTAGACATCGGCACCCTCAACACCTGCATTGATGATGATAGTCTGCTGCAGGCGTAGCTCAGCCTCGAGGCGATACTCCTTATTACCCTCCAGATTTAGGGTTACCTCGTTAGAGTCGCCATATTTGTCGTGGTGGAGGTAGAAGCGGGTCTGCTCCTTGGCGGTCATCTCGAGGATAAGGCCATTGCCCTCGGTGGCTACCTCGCGGCGCATAAGAGCTATGTTACCGCCCACAATCTTCACCGAGAGCTGGTCGATATCGGCTCTCGACATGCGGTTGATGCGCATCTTGATACGCGCACAGGGACGCTTCGAGTGGTCGGGTTGAATCTTGTCGATAGCCACGCCCGTAAGCGCACCCTGCTGCACAGGGGCAAAGCTCTGGGCATCTATCTCGATGCTACGCTGCTGCGCCATAGCCATAACAGGCATCACAAAGCAGAGCAAAAGCAGAAGAAGTCTCTTCATCACAATAGGGATAAAAGGGTGTTACAACATCTAAAATCAGAACGAGAGAGGAGCCTTGATAGCTGGGTGAGGGTCGTAACCCTCGAGCGTAAAGTCCTCAAAAGTGTAGTCAAAGATGGAGCTTACCGAAGGGTTTAGCACCATGGTAGGGAGCTTACGTGGCTCACGTGAGAGCTGCTCCTCGGCCTGCTCGAGGTGATTGAGGTAGAGGTGAGCATCGCCCAACGTGTGAACAAACTCGCCAGGCTCCAAGCCACACTCCTTGGCAATCATCATCGTTAGCAACGCATACGAGGCGATGTTGAACGGCACGCCAAGGAAGGTATCACCACTGCGCTGGTAGAGCTGACAGGAGAGGCGACCCTCGGCAACGAAGAACTGAAACATGGTGTGACAGGGAGGAAGAGCCATGCTATCTACATCGGCAACATTCCACGCCGAGACAATCATACGGCGAGAGTTAGGGTTATGCTTGATAGTCTCGATAACCCTCTTAATCTGGTCGATAGCACCACCATCACCCGTAGGCCAGCTACGCCACTGATAGCCATATACATTATTCAAATCACCAAAGCGGTAACCCTCGATGGGTGACTCAACGCCCGCAGCAGCAAGAAAAGTATCCTTATCGACAGGCAACACACCATGACGCACACACAGCTCATTATAGTAGCGGAAGGCATCGCTATCCCAGATATGTACCCCATTATCAACAAGGTACTTGATGTTTGTGTCACCCCTCAAGAACCACAATAGCTCATAGATGACACCCTTCAAAAAGAGACGCTTCGTGGTAACCAGCGGAAAACCATCGCGAAGGTCAAAGCGCATCTGATAGCCAAAGATACCCTTGGTGCCTGTGCCTGTTCTATCGCCGCGAACAACACCCTCGCGACATATCTTATCCAATAACTCAAGATATTGTTTCATCTATATCAAAAGTTTTAATTTCTAGTATATTATTCTCATCCATAGTGATATAGGTAGCCCTATCGCCCGACCAATCGCTCATAAACAACACATCGAGCGACTCCTCGGTATGACGATGTGGAAAGTGCATGTGACCAAAGATATATGCACAAACATCGCCATTGGCAGCGTGATGGTCACGGGCATAATCGACAAGATATCCAAGCCTATCAGCAGAAATCTTCTCTACGTTATGGCTCTTGCGCGACTTGCCACTCCACCACCTACCAAAGCGCAAGGCGAGGTCGGGGTGTATAATCCAGCTAAAGAGGCTTCTCAACCAACTAGAGCGAAACATCTTATTCATAATCTTGAGCAGAGGCTCACCATGGATATTCATATTATCGCCATGGGCAAGGTGCAACGCCTTGCCGCAGATATGCTCTACCCTAGGCGCTCGGACTACCCTCATGCCACACTCACGCTCCAGGTAGTCGTAGCACCACATATCGTGGTTACCGGTGTAAAAGACAACCTCTACACCGCGGTCAGAAAGCTCCGCCAAACGCCCCAGAACACGCACAAAGCCTTGTGGCACAACCCTGCGATACTCAAACCAGAAGTCAAAGATATCGCCAAGGAGGTAGAGGTGTGTAACATCCTTGGAGATGGCATCCAACCACCTGCAAAAGGCACGCTCGGTACGCTGCTGCTGATGCTTATCCCCAGCCCCGAGATGTATGTCCGACACAAAGTAAATCATGCTATAGGCAACGCTTTATCTCGCGCTCGAGAGCCTCGATGCGTAGTGGTGCATTGGTGATATTTCCCTCGCGGTCGATGAGGTATGCCTTGGGCAGTGTAGCAACATTAAAGAGCGTAAAGACCTCGGCACTGCGGCCACCATAGACAGAGATCCAGGGGTGACCCTGCTGACGCACCGCCTCAATCCACACCGCCTCATCGGAGTCGGCAGAGACATGATACACCTCAAAGCCCTGGTCGTGGTAACGCTCATAAAGAGCCTTAAGCTCGGCATTTATATTGTTGCACAAGGCACTCTCCGAAATCCAAAAGTAGAGCAACGTAACACCGCCAGAGAGCGATGCCAAGCGGTGCTTCGTGCGGTACATATCCTCAAGCTCTATATCGGGGTAGGAGGTCAATTCCACCTTGTTGATAACATCTATAAGAGCCTCACCCTCCGAAATCTCCCTCTCGAGATGTGAAAGATATGGCGAGTCGGGGTATCGCTGCTTCAACCCCTCAAGGACTGCCGCGTAGTGAGCCATAGTGATACCATAGCCATCGAGCTGCGGGATATACTGCTCGGCAATAGCATGACGCATGGCATACAACGCCGCAAGGTTCTGAAGATGAGAACCTACAAAGCGCACCTGGCTCTTGATAGCCTCCTGCGCAGCACGATAAGCCTCCCTCTCGGTGTAACGGCTAGAGCTATTTAGGTTCTCGGCGATGAGCGCCAAACGGTCACATGAGGCAAAATACTCACGGTTAAACTCACGAATAAGAGCCGACTCCTCCGACCCCTCAACCTCGTAGTTGAGGAATATATCCCCAGCAGACTCAAGGGTAATGTTATCGCCAGGAGCAACAACAAGCATCACAGGACGGCTAGATGAGGTGGTGGAGAGCTTATAAAAACGTGGCGAGCTATCCTCCTCAATCTCTATCGAAAAGCTAAAACCACCATTGTCGGCAAGAGCTACGGCAGCCATGCGCTCCGAGGCGACAAAATTGTCGGAGATACGCTCCAAAACTAGAGAATCGGCATTGCTGCCAACAAAACGCCCAGAGATAGTGGTGCTTACAGAGGGTTTCTCGCCGCCACATGCCACCATGAGCAACGAGAGAAGTGCTATAGAGAATAGATATTTCTTCATATTTACTTGGATATCGATTATAACTTGTTACTTATGACCATTATTGCGGTGCTGCTTCATGCCCTTCTGCGAATGTCCCTGCTGACCATGCGACTTACGACCATTGTTACGCTGCTGCTTGCCGCGGCGCTGCTGACGCTGCGGCATACTATGACGATAGTCGCTACGCATGTCGGCAATAAACGAGAGATCCATATCTAACTCGCCATCCGCCATAAGACGAATATCACGAGCTATAGAGTCATTATTTGGATGCTCATTGTTGTACTCAAAGCTCTTCGTGCGCATGAAACGCGCCACATTTGCCAGCTCACCAATAGAGCGCGAATCACCATGCTCCTCGGCAATAAGACGCACAAAGCGCTGCGCATACTTGCCATAGTGCTTAAATGTGATACGTGTCTGTGGATATGATAGTTTTTGAGGCCTCAATGTCAAATCCTGGCGTGATGGTTGCTGGTATGGAGAATCAACATCTAACTTAAAATCGGACATTATAAAGAGATGATCCCAAAGCTTATGCTTAAAATCCTCGGTGTCGCGAAGCGTAGGATTTAGATTTCCCATAACAGCTATGACAGCCTTCGCCTGTCGAGTACGCTCCTGACGATCCTCAATATCTAACAGCGAGTCTACCATCTGATGGATATGACGACCATACTCCGGAAGATAGAGCTTACGCCGTGTGAAGTTATAATTTTTTCTCATTGTTAAAATATATGAATCATGAATAAATAACGAGCCAAACATCTCCTTTAGTGCTAAAAGCCCATTATCATATTACGTTATCGCCACACTCTCCACAATTATTGCAGGGATAGAACAAAGATTGCATCTTTAGCCGCTGAACAATGGCTGTGGTTTAACCATACAAAGTAACTAAAAATTATTTATATACGCAAACTATGACAAAAATTTTACTCCTTTCACATTCCAAAAATATGCTCAACTTCTTGAGCGAACGGCTGAAATTTGAAAACTTCGACACCACTGCTGCCGAGGATATATCATCAGCAACGAAAATGTGCAACCAGAATCACTATGACGCAGCGATCGTAGATGGTGATATGGAGCATAAAAACATAGATATTCCCACAATCGTTGTAGTGCGCAAAGCCGAGGTCGAGAGCGCCGTAGAGGCGTTGCGAAGTGGCGCCGTAGATTACTTAAGCACCCCCGTAGATATGAACCGCCTCCTCTCCACGTTACGTAACATTAGTGGCGAGTCCCAAACGGATGAGCAACCACGACCTCGTACCCCACGCCACGCCGTAAGACGCACGAATTGTGCCACACAGCCAATAATAGGAGAATCCGAGGCCATAGGCCGCGTGAGAGAGATGATAGAGCGCGTAGCACCCTCGGATGCCCGAGTTCTCATCCTTGGAGAAAATGGCACGGGCAAGGAGCTTGTCGCACGGTGGCTACACCTGAAGAGCAGCCGCTATGAGGCACCCTTCGTGGAGGTAAACTGCGCCGCTATACCTGCAGAACTTATCGAGAGCGAACTCTTTGGCCACGAGAAGGGCTCCTTCACCTCGGCAATAAAGCAACGTAAAGGAAAATTTGAACTCGCTGACGGAGGTACGCTCTTTATGGATGAGATTGGAGATATGTCGCTCTCGGCACAGGCCAAGGTGCTACGCGCGCTACAGGAGAGCAAGATAACACGCGTGGGTGGCGACAAGGATATTAGCGTAGATGTGCGTGTGGTGGCCGCCACAAACAAGGATATCCGCGGAGAGATTATAAGGGGTAACTTCCGCGAAGACCTATATCACCGCTTGAGTGTCATAGAGATAGAGGTACCCCCATTAAGGGAGCGAAGAGAGGATATAAAGCTCCTTGTAGGCCACTTCATGGAGGAGATATGCTCACGCCACAACACCGAGGTAAAGGATATAGAGCCACAAGCTATAGAGATACTCTCTTCGCGCGACTGGACAGGTAACATCCGCGAGCTACATAATGTCGTTGAGCGACTTATAATCTTGAGCGACAGCACCATAACCGCCGACATAGTGAGGAGATACTGCAGAGCGCGATAGGCGCGTGGCAATCTATATAGCAATAGGGAGTTTAAGGAGTTTAGGGAGTTTAGGGATTAGAGTTGGCGGCGTGCTGTTCTCTCCCTAAATTCCCTAATTTCCCTAAATTCCCTATCAATGCTCCTTTCTGTGGAACAGATCCCCACGTCACTACGTTCCTCGGGATGACACTCTTGTTGTCCACGTCATTGCGAGAGCCACTAGGCTCGTGGCAATCTCTGCCGTCATTGCGAGGTGCATAGCGCAGTGGCAATAACACAAGAAAAAGCCTCGGATGGGCGTACCTTGAGTACTGCCCATTCGAGGCGTTTACTGATGCGCCGCTAATGCGCCAATATCAAAAGAGATTTAGAAGTTGTAAGTACAAGTAATTGCAAAATTAGCAAATCCCATACCTCTAAAACCTGTCTCGGTACGTCTCTCAAATCTTGTCGTTACCATCTCCATAACAGGCTCGCCACTCTCGGGGTCTACAACGCCATCAACAGGCTTAAGCTCTGTCTCATAGTGGTCATAAGAGCGGAAGTTTGGACCTACGATTGGAGTCCAATCTATGGACAACGTAACAGGAGCATCGTTAAAGGTGATACCTAGACGTGCCATACCTGCAGCACCTACATAGGCATAGTCCTTACGTCCACCAACATTAACACCTGCACCAGCATCAAAGAACCAAACACCAATACTAGGGGTCCAATCCATCTCGAACACACGCCAGTTATAGAGAATAGTGAAGTCGGCAGTAAGTGCCTTACCTGCTAAATTTCCATCTATCCAGCCCATACCGATACGACCTTCAATATAGTTATCATTCTGGAATGAGTACTGCGCAACAGCCTGGAAACCAGAACCCACACGAGCACCTACAGACCAATTCTGACGCGATGGCTGATAATATGTCTGTGCAAACGTAGTAGTAACACAGAGCAGAGATATTACAAAAATAAGTAACTTTTTCATAATTGGTGAACTACACAAATAAGAGTTTAAAAGTAAAAGCCGCCTAATTGACGGCTTTCGTACTTTTAGAAGTTATACGTACAAGTGAGGGCAAAGCTTGCCAAACCCTGCGCCCAAGCGTTGTGCAAGAAGTAGATAGTTGGGCGATAGTCGATTGATAGAGTCACTGGCTTATTAAAACGAATACCAAAAGCAACGTCTCCAGCAACACCTACCTGGAGGCCAAGGACATCCTTACCCTTGTCATTCTGATAGCCCCACATACCAAGAGAGCCACCAACACCTGCAGAGAGGAACCACTTACCAACCTGTGGAGTCCAATCCCACTCACAGCAATTCCAGTTATAGGTTGCGTTAGCAAATATCTGGTTGAAACTAAATCCAGAAAGACCGAGATTCGCCTCGAGGTAATTCTCTGAAGAGAAGTGACGCTCATACTGAAGCTCCACACCATAACCAACGCGCAAACCGATAGAATTCTTGTAATCCTGCGCAGATACACTAGCTACACACACCATAGCCACAATAGCAAGCAAAAACTTTTTCATAACATTGTGTTTTTAAGGTTTAACATTTCTGTTTCGAATACAAATATAATATTTTTTTGCGAAATAAAAAACTTTATTCAACAGAAAAGTAAATTATATAAATAAATTCATATCGAAGCCTCCTATTATATAAATAGGTAAGGCCTGCACAACAGATGTTGAACAGGCCCTCAAAAAACTCCTTTGCAAGATGCGAGAACTACTATCGCTTGGTCTTATAGGCGGCGCGATATGAGCCACGCGCCATCTTCTGCAACTTGTTTTTAATGAGGTTCTTACGCAATGGCGCTAGGTGATCCGTGAAGACCTTGCCGTCAATATGGTCGTACTCATGCTGGATTACACGCGCTGGCTTGCCGGTAAACTCCTCGTCATGCTCCACAAAGTTCTCATCGAGGTAGCGCATACGAATAGAGACTGGGCGGCGCACGTTCTCATGCAAGCCTGGCAACGAGAGACATCCCTCCTCAAAGAGCGAGGTCTCCTCCGAGCGCTCATAAATCTCGGCATTGATAAATACCTTGCGGAACTCTGCCAATGCTGGGTCCTCCTCACCCCATGGCGAGCAATCTACGATAAAGAGGCGGATGTTCTTGCCAATCTGTGGCGCTGCAAGACCTACACCCTCGGCCTCACCAAGGGTAATCCACATATCCTCGATAAGTTTCTTAAGCTCGGGGTACTCGGGAGTGATATTCTCGGAGATGTTGCGCAACACCTGCGAACCGTATATAACGATTGGATAAATCATGATTTCCTATATTTCAATGGTTTACATTCCTACTGAAGCCATATAATCTTGAAGGATTATAGCTGCCGACACCTTATCAACAAGGGCCTTATCGCGGCGTGCCATCTTTCCGATACCACTCTCACGAATGGTGCGCTGCGCAAGTACCGAGGTAAAACGCTCGTCATACGCCACGACACGCTTATCGGGATAGGCGTGACGTAAGCGGCCCATAAGTGGCTGGATGTAACGCATGGTCTCCGAGGGTTCGCCACTCATCTGTCGTGGATAGCCAACAACGATTGTCGAGACATCCTCCTTGGCGAAATAGTCGGCGAGGTAGCGCTCCAGCTGCTTGGTATCTACCGTCTCCAAGGGTGAGGCGATGATGCCTAGTGGGTCAGTCACCGCCAAACCTGTACGCTTTGTGCCGTAGTCTATGGCTATAAGTCGTGACACCTATTAAGCCTCCTTAATCTTCTTGAACAACTCGCGGAACGATACCTCCTTCTCAATCAAGGCACGCAAATCCTCAATCTTAACACGCTCCTGCGCCATAGTATCGCGATGACGAACAGTAACCATGCCATCGTTGAGTGTATCGTGGTCGATAGTGACGCAGAATGGGGTACCGATAGCATCCTGACGGCGGTAACGCTTACCGATAGAGTCCTTCTCATCGTATACCACGTTGTAGTCATAC
>JAEIGA010002724.1_pt1 | contig 28005 bp, 25 predicted proteins | sample 9270691 | NCBI WGS metagenome assembly JAEIGA01 (sample SAMN17057246, study PRJNA624740) | gut metagenome | biome: biome; isolation source: fecal sample | host: Bos grunniens | place: China: Xizang | collected 2019
TAACTACTCAGTTTCTGGTTCATTCGTAGGCACAGATGGTAAGACTTATAGCTTCAATGATGTAGTTAGTGTTTGGGCTTTTGATTTTGATAATTACGAGGAGATAACATTGTCAGAGGATGGTAATACAGATAATCCTGGCACAGACAATCCAGGTAACGATAATCCAGGTAACGATAACCCAGGTACATCAACAGGCGCTATTACTTTTGATGCTGATGTAGATAAAGGTAATGCTTCTTTGGATGCTGCTAACCAAACTCCTTATTCTGTTTCTAAAGAGGGCGTTACTCTTGATGTAACAAAGGGTATTATTGGTACTTATAACAATGAGAACCACTATCGTATATACAAGAACGAAACTCTTACTATCACATCTACTATTGGTACTATCGTATCTGTAGAGTTTACATGTACAGCAAAGGATGATGAGAAATATGGTCCTGGTTGCTTCACAGTGGCTGACGGAAGCTATTCTTATTCTGGTGCTGTAGGAACATGGACTGGTAGTGCAACTTCTGTTGAGTTTGTAGCTTCAACCAACCAAGTTCGTGCTACTCAAATTGTAGTGAAGGTAGCAACTGCTACTGGTGTGGAGGATGTAACAACAATGGTAGTTCCTGTGAAGGTAATGCAAGATGGTCAATTGATGATTATCTGTGGTGAGAAAATTTACAATGCAGCTGGTGTGCAAGTAAAATAATTCGAACTAGTACATACTTAAAAACGAGTTGCCTCATCCCTAGGCAACTCGTTTTCTTTTTGAATGAAAAGTTGAAAGTAAAAAAATGTATAATAGATTGCTGTGTTTACTCCGTAGTTTTAAAGCGTACTTGTTCTCGACTAAATAGGAACTGGATAGGGCAAAACTTATAACCAGCTTCTGTAGTTATTGGACTTCCCCAAAATAGATATGCATGTTCGCCACGACGAACATAAGCGCCTAGTTCAGCCCATTGCTCGTAGGTATATAACTCTGTATTCGTTAGATTATAACACTCACGCAGTAATTGGTTGTTCGAAAATTGTGTTCTACCAGCTGCTTTAGCCATTTCTACTAGTCCATTGGTGATGGTACGAAGATGAGCACGATAGTCTTTCATTTTGTTGGTGGTTACTTGATCCACCTGGTAAGTAGTAGTTGTCATAATAATAAAAATTGAAAGGTGAATAATAAAGGGTTAATATAAACTGTGTTTAGCTTATTTCTTACTTTGTTGGAGAAGCAATAATTTGCATCGAAATAAGAATTCCGTAGAAGTTTTCGCAAAAATCTGTCATAGTTGCTTGCATGTCAAATGCTGGAGTAAAGTTCAATTCTAGTTGCATAATGGTAGTTTTTAGTTGTTAATAAAAATCGTTGAATTGTCTCATTTTTCGTTTGACGGTGCAAAATTACTACATCAAACTGACAAAAGATGTCAGTATGAATAAAAAAAACAAAAAAAATGCACTTTTTTTGAAAATAGTGCATTTTTTATCTTTATTATGTCTTCGATGTTAGTATTGATGGAATTCAATTACTATTTTGTAGATTCTTCTTGTTGGCAATACATTAGGTATGCTTTTTGCGCTTCCTCTTTGAATTTGTTCACTAAGACATCAGGTGCAATGATACGAATATCGGAGCCATGTGTTCGTAGCTCTTGTATAAAATCAAAGGTAGGTGCGATGAAATATTCAAATATAGTTTTATCCCCTATGGTTTGAACTTCTTTTTGTGAAGGGTGTAAGGGGAGTAGTCTTAGAAATTGTGTAGATTTACTGTTGGCTTCTATTACTACTTTTGTAGGTTGTGCATTCCGAAAGACTCCATAGTATGGTGCGAAGAAATCTTGCGCATTAAAATCTTTAGGATATTTGAAATTGCTCTCAGTATATTCAATATTTTGAATTCGATCTAGTGCATATACTCGTTTTTCGTTAGGGTGGGTAGATGGGCATCCAGCCACATACCAACGCTGTTTGAATGCTTTGAGGCAATAAGGAGCTAGCATAAAATCGTATGTTTCGTTTCGCTCATAATTGTGGTATGTTACAAGTAATTGAGTTCTTGTGCGTATGGCATCTACTATAGTCGTCAGGTATTGTGTACCCTGTGGTATATCTTCGTATAGGATATTTTCGCTGATGTCCTTAGCTTGATCCAACATAGAGTGTACTGACATCGCATTGAGTAACCATTTTCTTCCTAGGTCACCCCCTATATCTTCTTTATTTTCTATATAATAGACTCCTCCGCGTGCGCGATTGCATCTGATTTCAATATCAAATATTTCCTCCAACTCGTGTCTATATCGATGAAAACGGCGTTCTGGAAACTCGTCTTCGTGGTCATCATTGTATCTGCATCTTGACCATCGTCTATCAATATCCTTACGAGTAAGGTGTCCAGATGCAATGGCATCTATGAGCCAAAGATAAATATTTACTTGATGTGCAGCCATATTTTATGTGTTTAAATGTTTCATCGCCCTAGCGGGCTGTTTAAGAGTTTTAATAGTTATTTTCGAATGAGCATTTCGCACTTCTTACAATCAAACTCTAGAGTGAGAATAGTTCCATTTTGTAAACGAAGGTAGCGTGGTTCATTAACCATAGGATTGATTTTCCTACAGTGCCCTAACTCGTTGAGTATACAATACTTACAAGTCATCAAAGGTTCATTAATTCTCGTCTCCATTGGTTGAGTTGGCTGATAGGTATGAAATATGGGAATCGTTCGGTGCACGCTTGGTTCTTGTCAATAACCTGAATGCTTCGTACAACAAAATTTGTATCACCTAGTTTACTTAATTGCTGGATGATAGTTTGTAATGCTCTTTCGGTATTGTTGGCCTCTTGATGCTCTGCGCTAAAATCAGCAGTATGATTACCAATTGTTAGGCGATACCCTGATGGTATAGTTTCAAAACGAATATCTGTTGGAATTTGGCGTTTAGCTTGGAGCGAACGCAAGAATTCGGTATCTAGATTGCGGTATAATATTGTACCTACTTTAGGTAATCGGTTATCGGATATAGGGTATCGGTTATCGGATGTAATATTGGGATATATCCATTCTCCATCCACTCGATTGATGGCAAAACCTTTGTCTCCATAACAAACTCCATCCCCATTGTGCAATGTGATGTTAGGTTGGAGTTGTACGCAAATAGCATCTTTTCGTAGGGCTATTACTTTGCCAATTTTCTCTCCAGTAGATTTAGGGGTATCCCAGTTTGCCATGTGTGGAGTACGCTTATGTAAGAAATAATCGGTTTGTCCACGATGGAAGGTTTTAGCTGGATTAGGAGTGAAGTTATAAGTTTGTATTGATGGGGTAGATGCTTGCTGTAAGTTGGGGTCATTAGCAATGATTTGATCTATCAATTGTCGGTAGTAAGCAACGATGTTTGTTACATAGTCACGATCTTTGAGTCGTCCTTCAATTTTGAATGTGGTAACTCCCGCTTGAATCATCTCTGCCAAGTGTAGGCTGCGATCCATATCTTGTAATGAGAGAAGATATTTTTGGTGGATGGGTTCTCCGTGTAAATCAACAATCTCGTTGCCATCTTTGTCTAGGAGATCATACTTTTGTCGACATAGTTGTGCACAACATCCACGGTTGGCACTACGATCCATAAGGACTTCTGACAAGTAACATTGCCCGCTATAACTTACGCATAATGCGCCGTGCACAAATGCCTCAAGTTCAATTTTGAAATCTGAATTATGATTTAAAATCGCACTATTGATGTCTTTTATCTCTTTAATCGAAAGTTCTCGTGCGAGGACAACGCGACGAAATCCTAGTTCCTGCAAATGTATTACTTGCTCTGATGTTCTATTGTCACATTGAGTAGAAGCGTGTAAGCGGATAGGTGGCAAATCGTGATTTAGAAGACGAAGATCTTGTATGATGAGTGCATCTACTCCTACATTATATAATTCGTGCGCGAGCGCACACGCGCGAGGAAATTCGTTGTCGTGGAGTAGGGTGTTTAGTGTGACAAGCACTTGTGCGCCAAAACAATGGGCATATTCGACTAAAGTTGCTATATCTTCTATGCTATTACTAGCAGCTTGTCGTGCACCAAATTCAGGTGCTCCAATATATACAGCATCAGCGCCAGCATCAATGGCTGCTATACCTACTTCGAGGTCTCGAGCAGGAGCTAGGAGTGATATGCGCGTTATAGGTTTCAATGTTCTAATGTTCTAGGGGGTGTCAGCGGAGCATATTGCTCAATTCGTACATTACTATTCCTGCTGTAACGCTAACATTGAGTGAGTGTTTGGTTCCATATTGTGGAATCTCTATACAACCATTGGCTGCATCTACTACCTCTTGTTGAACACCGAATACTTCGTGCCCCATAATGATAGCAGTCTTTTGATTTTTAGGTAGTTGCATATTTTGTAATAGGGTAGAACCGTGTGCCTGCTCAATAGCGTATACGGTATAACCGTCTTCTTGTAGTGTGCGTACAGCATCTAAAGTCTGCTCAAAGTAGCGCCAGTTGACAGTGAGTTCTGCGCCAAGTGCAGTCTTGTGAATCTCGTTGTTAGGAGGGCAGCAGCAAATACCACATAGCCATACTCCTTGGAGACAAAATGCATCAGCTGTTCGGAAAACAGCGCCTATATTATGTTGGCTACGCACATTGTCTAGCACCACAATGAGTGGTACTTTGGCTGCTTCTTGAAATGCCTCTGGTGTGAGGCGATTCATCTCTTGTATGGTGGTTTTTTGCATATTATTTTATTCTTATTTCTAGCGTAAAGGTAGCGTAAGGGTAGCGGAATTCTATGGTAATCCTATGGTAATCCTATGGTGATTATGCGTTGAAGATAAACGGGAGACAGATAGTTAGTTGTTTGTCTTCGGTGTTGATGTCAACGATAAAATCTTCGTGTATTGGTATCATTCGTCCATCGTTGAGCGTAATGAGTGTATTGATGGTCGTTTCGTCTACATCTTGAACCATACCCAAATCTCCTTGGTCTGTATCTATTACACTATAACCTACTAGGCTTTGCCAAGTAGGTAGTAATTCATCTTCTTGATTCATTTCGGAGATTAGCATAAAAACTTCGGTTCCAACGAGTCGTTGTGCTTCTTGCTCATCAGTGATATGGTCTAACTGAAAGATAAGCGTATCACTCCCTTTTCCTCGCCAATCTACAACGCGAAATGGAACGAGAATATTATCCAATAATAGTATGATGAATGATGCCTCTGCATTATCCCAATAATCATTGGTCATTAGACATTGCAGTTCACCTCTCTTGCCGTGTGTCCGTGTTAGACGACCGATGGATATGACTTGTTCTGTGGTAATCATATGTTGAAATTATTGTATGACTTGTATTCGTTGTGATTGATTATAAATGATATATCCCTCGCTAGTGTATCCCAGAGCTCGCAGCAAGAGCATATAGTCTCTTACTTGTTCCGTGTATGTTGGTGATTCGATATATCCAAATTTATAATCGACGACGATAGCGTGTTTATCTTTGATTAGCACTCGATCGGGGCGATGTACTTTGCCGGATGATGTGATGATATCTTGTTCTGTCAATATCTGGTATTGCCCAGAAAACCAATCATCATGATGGTTGGTGGTAATTAATTTTTTTAAAGCATTGAGTTCCTCTTGCATCTCTTGTGCTTGCTCTTGTGTGATATCTGCGTTGATGAGCATTCGTTGTAATGCAGGTTGTGCATCTTTCCAAGTCCGAATGTTGGCTAGCCAATTGTGCATCATATTACCCAATTGGGTCATATCAAATGCATCATTTGATTCTAGGCTTTTTTTCTCTTGTCTATTGAGAATTAGTCGGTTATTAATAGGAATAGACACATATTTTGTCTCGGCAGTTTTAATTGTTTCAGGGTCTTTAGGTGGTAATTCAGGAAGATGGTCTGATGCATAAATTAGGTTTTGGTCCATTTGATTGGCAACAAGATGAGCAAATAGATTACCCACATTGTTTATTTGTATTTCCTTCTTCTTATATGTGTACATCGGTCCATACAAATACAATCGATATCTTGGTCTAGTAACCGCTACATAGGTTAGATTAAGATTATCTGTGTATTTAGCAAGTTCTTCTTGTATATAATCGTCTGCTAGGTATGAGCGCAATAGTGTAGGCGAAGGATGAACAGGAACTAGTGGCAATGTGTTAAATGGTTCATTATGAGGTGCACACCAAATTATATCATTGTGGTGTGTTTCTTCTAGTGACCAGTTGAAGAATGGAATAATGACTATATCAAATTCAAGTCCTTTACTTGAATGGATGGTCATGATAGTTATGGCTTCGCTAGTTTTAGGTGCTGGAATCGTTGCCTTTTTTTCTTTTTGTTCCCAGTACTTGAGGAAAAGTTCTGTATCAGCAACTTTGGTTTGTGTAAACTTGAACACCAAGTTTTGAAAAGCTGTCAAATAAGGCGTTGCTCCCTCTCGTTCGTATAACTTTAAGTCATCAATTAGTGCTTGCACATGGTCGTACAATGCCAGTTTTCTAGCTTTTGCAATACAGTCGGCGTATTGTTCAAAGTCTTCAATTGAATCTCGTAAGTATATTTTAGCAGCCTTTTCTTCTGTAACAGATAGTTTTAGCAATTGTACAATGATTTGTACTGCTATATGTGATCCAATGCGCAATCCCTCGGATGATTGTACAGAATATCCGCATTGGATAAGATGTTGTGCAATCTGTTCTGACTCGCGTGAATAGCGTGTTAGAATCGTTACGCGCGATAAGTCAATGTTCTCCTGCTGAAATCCTTCTATTTGTTTAGTTAATGCATTAAGAGCATCTTCATCATATGTCTTGGGGTCAAAGAACTGCATATGAAAATAACCGTCATATTTTTTCTTTGCCTCTTGATGCATTTCTGTGATGCTGTAGATTTTTTTGATTTCATCAATGGGAGTGGTGTCTGCGTTAGGATAATCTGTTTTTAATTTGTTAACAATCCACTCGCAGTACTGGTGCATTAGTTTTTCGTTCTGTTCAACAATAGGTTTGGCCGTTCTCCAGTTATTGCCCATTCCTTCACCAAACTTAAAGTTCGTGAATTCGCCACTTAATTGGTTGAGTAGGTGCCAATCTGAATTACGAAAACGATAGATACTTTGCTTAACATCGCCAACAATGAGATTATCGTGCTGATGCGACTCCGCCTCCTCAATAAGTGGTTTGAAGTTTTGCCATTGCAACTCACTCGTATCCTGAAATTCATCAATCATATAGTGATGAAAATACTGTCCAATTCTCTCGTAGATGAAAGGAGCCTCTTGTCCATCAATGATTTGGAAAATCAGTTGGTTGATATCAGAAATAGGTAATCTTCCTTGTTGTCTATTGGTGCTCTCTATCTGTGATGCAACATCTTGCAAGATACCGAGAGAGTATAATTTGGCTAAAATAGCGTTAGCTGTGATGTATTTGTATGCCACATCTCCATCTACAAGTTTCTGTAATTGCTCGAATAGTGGCATCAATAGAGAGTTACATCTGTTTTTTAACTCTTCTTGTTCTTTTGCCGATTTGCCAGTTTTCTTGTATAGTGTAGCCTCTTGCATCAATACTTTTAGCAAGCTATCATTAAGCCCCGATTTGATAATTTCTTCAGGTTGTTTGTTGACAATACCAATACATCTCGTATTCAGTTCGTCCTCGTTGAAAGTAGCTAGAGCCTTTTTTATTAGTTCAACTTGCTCTTTGACAGCATTGACTGCTTCTTGAGCTAAATTTTCTAGGCTCTTTTGATAGTTACGCATCGTCTCTTTCTTCGCAAATATATCTCGCAGTTTGTCCATCTCTTTGATTAGACGCTCTTTGGATAACTCGTTGGCAAAAGTCTTGACATTGCGAATGGGATTCCAATTCTTGTTTTGTTGGATATTGTTTTGAGCATATTCAATGAGCCATTCTACAAGTTCTTTTTCTTTTGTGTTGACATCACGAATGCGCCTAAAAATATCGTCAACAGCTTGATCTATTATCTCTTGATAATCTAGTGCTAAATCGTAGTTGGTGGATAGGCCCAGATCCAATGCAAAAGTGCGTATTACCTGCTGAAAGAATCCGTCAATCGTGGAGACAGAGAAGCGGTTGTAATCTTGCAGTATTTCCACCAATCGTTGTTGTGCAAGATGCTGAATTTCCTCTTTGGTAAGCCCCATAGTCTTATCATCCAGATATTCTTTGATATAATCCGATTTGTTTGGGGTTAGTGCCAATATATAAAGTTCTTTCAGTATTCTCGCCTTCATTTCAGCAGTTGATTTTTTGGTAAAGGTTACTGCTAGTATTCTGCTATGAGGCTGTAGGAAATCCGTATTTTGCCTATCTTTAAGCAGCATACGGATATATTCCCTTGTTAAGGCAAAGGTTTTACCGCTTCCTGCTGATGCTTTGTAGATGGATAACATAGTGTAAGGTTTTTAGTTTCTGATTCTTAATGTGTACCCTGCTACAGCGGGGTCATATTGATATAGTGATATGTAGTAGCGCAAAGGAAATTGTGTCTTACCTGTTGTTGGAAAGGCATATCCGTAACTTAAGTCGTACTTCTCTTCGCAGGTTGGGCAAATAGCAAATAGTCCATCTACTTGTACGGGCTTGTTTTTAATTAAACAATTGGGACAACATAAATCGGCAGCGTGATAGTTGCCGTCCATCCCAACCCATATCAACAACCCCGCATAACCAAGATATTCTCTTTCTAATTTAGTGCTAGTGACTGTCATTGTTTGATAGCCATTGTCAACTACAAAATGTGGATATTCGCTTGTGATTCTTAAGGTATAGTTAACAGGAACATATGGTACAGGATTCTGATTGTTGACATTGTTACAACTTACAATCAGAGATCCCAGTACTCCTATGAATAGCCATTTTTGCATTAGTATACATCTAATAACTCTACACGGAAAATCAATGTAGAGTAGGGTGGAATGTGACTACTTGTTCCCTCTGTACCAGCACCCTTGACGCCGTATCCCAATTCATAAGGGATATAGAATTCGTATGTACCAAACTCTTTCATCAATTTTAGTCCTTCGGTGAAACCTGGAACAAATGCATACACAAAGTCTTCGTAGCTTTCGCTAGCATCAAACTCGTATCCTGTGATTAGTTTGCCAGAGTATTTAATAGTGACAATCTTGCCATCATCTACACGGGGAGTATTTTCTTCGCCAGGTACAATGCATTTGTATTGTAATCCTGTGTGTGTGGTTTGAACCCCTTCTTTTTTAGCGTTCTCTAGCAACCAAAGTTCGTTTTGCGCTTTCCAGTCCAACCAGTTGTTTTCTTTGCAGCCAGCTAGTCCTACTACCAATAGTAGTGCGAGTATAAATTTGTTTGTTTTCATATCGTTGTTGTTATTTGGTCAACCACAAACTAGGGTCGAGTATAGTCCTGTCTTTATATATTTGGAAGTATAATTCTGTTTTGTTATCTTCGTTGGTGTTTGTTAGGATTTCGCCGATTTCCTCTTTTGCATCCACTTTATCACCTTGTTTTACTTTAATGCTCTTAAGTTGTGAGTATACGGTTCGATAGTTACCGTGTTGGATAATAACGGCATAACTGCCATTCATTTGGGCACACCAAGTTACCACTCCTTCAAATACGGCACGAGCTTGCATACCGCTAGTGGTTTGGATGTATATACCCTTGTTGTTGATGGTTACATTAGCGTGAATAGGATGCTGATGTTTACCAAATTTACCGCTGATAAATCCTTTTTCTACAGGCCAAGGTAGTCTGCCTTGATTTGCCTCAAAACCACCAGAGATAAGTTGCTGCTCTTTGGTGAGCGAGCTATTATCTTTAACTTGTTGAGCAATCAGTTTTTCAATTTGCTTATTTAACTCCTCTACTTTCTTTTGTTGTTTCTTTTGTTTATCACGCAGATTCTTCTCTTGCTTCTTCAGTTCTGCTAACATATTTTGTTGCTTGCGTTGGTCTATTGCCAGTTTCTCTTGTTCGCGTTGTTGCATCTCTAATGCGCTTGACTGATTTACCTTTCGCTCTTGCAGCAGATAGTTTTGTATATCTATATCTGTTTGTAGATTTTCAATGCGCGCTACTTGCTCTTTTCTGTACTTAGCAAACTGTCGCATATATTGTACACGACGAATCAATTGTTGGAATGTTTTGGCTGACAGCAAGAATAGCAATGGTGATTGTTGAATGTTCGCATAGTGTGTTTCACGAATCAACTTGGCATAATCTGCTTTTGCCTCTTCTAATCGTGTCTGTAGCAACGAACGCTCCTGCAGTAGAATGTTCATCTCACTTTCCAGTGCACCAATCTCTGTTTTTAGATTGCCAATCAACTCTTTACGCGTGTTGATATCGGTATTGAGCAGATTCAGTTTGTTTTCTGTTGCAGTCTCATCTTTCTTGGTCTGTTGCAACATCTCATTGGTTTGTTGCAACTGCTCTTGCAATGCTTTTTGCTGTTTTTGTAGTTCTTTTACACTCTGTGCCGCTAGTGGCATACATAGTGTGCAAATCAAACAAACAATTATTTTAGTTCTCATATAGGTAGGATGTTTCTAATCGTAACTTTCTTGTATTTTTTTAAGTTGATGTATTGTGGCTCTTTTAAGGTATTGTATTCAGGATCCTGCAATTTAGCATTGATTTTTAGTGTATGACTTCCAGCTTTTAGATCCATTATGATATCCTTTTGAGCTTTTTTTAGCATTGACTGCAAGTATTTGAATGTAATGGTTGTAGGCGACAATTCGTTAATCTCCTCATATGTCATCACAGCATATTTCTTGTTTAGTTTGTCAACTACTATTACACTATCTGGGGTGGCTTCTAGTCGAAACATCTCTATACCCATCATAGGTAGTACTGATAGTACAATGAGTTCGTTTTTCCAGGCTTTTAGTTGACAAGACATATCAAATTTGTGTTGATCCAATGTCAAACTTATCTGTGCTTTTTGCGTTACATTCTGCTTGCCTATGGTGCTCTTTTTGCTAGTCGCACACGAGGCCAATCCTATAATCACAAGTAGGATGAATAGTATTTGTTTTATTTGCCGCATTTTCGTTTTATTTCTTTATAGTGTGCTTGTATCTCTTTGCTTGTATCATCGTCCATATACTGCATAGCCCTTTGTATGAAGAATTTAGCTGTCTCGCAATCGCCTAGTTTGTAAGCTATCCAAGCGTATGTATCTAGGAAGACAGGATTGTTGGGCTCTGTCATTATTGTTATCTGTGATAATTGTTCTGCGCGTTCTAGATCGCCGTCACTTATGCATAATGCCCAAGCGAGATTATTCAACACCCCCATATTCCTACTGTCGTATGGCAATAAGGCTTCGTAAGCTTCTATCTTCTTGCTATAAGGCTGTTTGGTGTATTCGTATAACTGCACGCGTAGACTTAAAAATTGGAGATTGCTATCGTCAAACTCTATGTATCGCTCTATCTCGTGTAGTGCACCTGCATAGTCGTCTAGTGCTAAATTCAGTTGGTATCGCTGTATTGCGCTCTGCTCGTTGTAACCATTGATACTATCGATTTGATCTTGTATGGCAAGTGCCTTGTTGTATAACTCGCAACTGATATATGCTTTTTGCAGAAATGCGCATACATCGCCATTCTTAGGGTTATTCTTGGCTACTTGTTCTAGATTCGTGATAGCCTCCATCTGCGATGCGCGTGTCTTTACTTGCATGAGCAAGGCATTGTGATTGTACCAATACTCGTCTGGTGACAGCTCAAAAGCCCTCTTGTAGTGCACGAACATCATTATGACATCTTCATCTGCTTGGGCATAATGCCCCATTAGATTATTGATGGTTGCATTGTAGGGATTCAAAGCATAGCAAAACTCAACTAATGGTCTTGCTTGCTCTACTTTGTCGCTCAATATTAATCGCTCTGCTTCATAGAAGTAATACAAGAACTGTTGCTCTTGTTCTACCGTCAGTGTGTCTATGCGGAGTGGAGTAGTATTGTTTTCTGCCGTTTTTATTTTTGGCTTGGCATACAACTCCACGGCTACCCCTATGCAGAATAACGCCGCTACTAGTGTTATGTATCTATTCGCGCTCAATGTTCCTAGATGTCTTATTTCACTCCGCTATGTCCAAATCCACCCGCGCCACGCTCTGTTTCTCCTAGTACTTCCACTTCTAGCAATTGTGGTTGCTCGTGTTTGGCAATGACCATTTGGCAGATGCGCTCAGCTGGCTCTATGGTCTGTGGTTCATTGCTCATATTGATGAGAATAACGCCGATTTCACCGCGATAATCTGCGTCAATCGTACCAGGGGTGTTCAATACGGTTAAACCGCGTTTGAGCGCCAAACCACTGCGTGGCCTGATTTGTGCTTCGTAGCCTACTGGTAACTCAATGAATAGTCCTGTTGGAATTAACTTGCGCTCTAATGGTTGCAATGTGATAGCCTCGGTTATATTGCAACGAATATCCATACCAGCTGCCTGTTCGCTCTCGTAGCGTGGCAATGGATTCGTACTCTTATTGATTATTTTTACTATCATACTTTATCGTGTTATTTACTTTTAACGCTTAAAATCTTTTCTTTACTAGTACTTTCAATCCATCTTCTATTAACTTGATGTGTAATTCTTGTGGCATGCTAGTTTTTGTGCCATCTATGTATATTGGATTTGTGTCGCTTTCGCGCCAGAGATGTATCTCCTTGGTGCGCAGGATACTAATGTACATACTATCACTATTATCTAGTGGTGTTTGACTAACTTGCAATTGTGGTTCAATGATGCTTTTGGTGGCCGCTTTGTGATGCAATAGTATGTCTATCCAACCGTCTTGCATACTTATTTTGTGTGTGCCTTGAAATCCTAGCGACGCATTAGCAAAGCACAATTTGTTGGCCATTATATCTATATCGATGCCCTTTGCTTTTAACTGATAGTGTGATGTGCTTGTGTCCTCTGTTTGGCCATAACCAATTGTCAATGCGCCGAAGTATGGTGTGTCGTTTACCAAGCAATAATCTACTTTGATTGCCTCTGAGTTGTTGAGCATCTCAATAGCTCTGTTTGTGCGTGTAGATATATCCAGATGTTTAGCGATGTTGTTACATTCTTCATTTGGGACGATTGCTAGCGCAGTGTCTGTGTTGCGCAATCCGCTTGCTACTTCGCTGACGGTCTCGTCGTTACCCACTGCAGCCACAGCATAGTATCCTTGCGCTGCAAATTGCTGCGCTAATTGTGTGGCGTGACCTGTGTATTCGATAGTTACAACGGTAGGCGAAAAACGCTCCATATCCAATAACTCGCGAATGAGTTTGCTTACTCGATTCTTGGTTTTTGTACCTGCAACAGGATTGACGATAAATGCGATATTTTTCATATTTAAAAAGCCTATCTGCGTATAAATTAATACTTTGTATTACTGTTAGATTTTATGCAGAACTAGTCTTTGCATAATTTGGGCGCAAAGATACAAAAAAAAAATAATATACGCAAATTTTCCCGATGAAATCGTAAATAATTTTACTTTTACCACCAAGTGGATTAACACTATAATCATTTAACTACTTAATTGTTTGCCCGCGTTTTTCTTATGAAAAACTTGCATATGTCAAAAAATCTTTGTACCTTTGCAGCGCATTTTGTATATTACCAGTAATAGTATGAAAAAATCCCTAGTAATAGCTTTTTTTGCGTTTAGTGTAGCGCCTGTTTTTGCGGTTGATATGATGCATTTGCTCCAAGGTGGGTTTGATGCTAAAGTGCTTACTGCCGATCAGATGGATAGTATCCTAAATCCAGCGGTTGTGACTCGCTACCGATTAGAGTATGAGAATCCACAACAACTCTTCCGTCATTCTTTTATGGCGGACTACTACCTTGTTGACACACAACGCAAAACCCGTGTTCGTATCTGCGACGAACCTATCCGTGATGCGCAATTATCTGCTAATGGTAAGTATGTCGTGTATGCCAAAGCAGACAATAACCTCTATCTATACAAGGTCGATTTTGATCTATCTGTAGCCATTACTTCGGACACGACTGATGTCTTCAACGGAGTATCTGATTGGCTCTATGAAGAGGAGTTTGCAACTACTTCCCTCTTTGCTATTTCACCTGATAACAAGATGGTGGCTTTTGTGCGTCTAGACGAAACTCTAGTTCCTACCTTTGAGTGGCAGACCTTCTTGCCTGATTCGCTAACTCTTGTTCGCCAGTCGGGCCTCTATCCACAACTACATTCATTACGATACCCTAAGGCAGGCGAAGCCAATGCCAAGGCTACACTTTGCGTGTACGATATCCACTATAAATCAATTCGTACAATGCAGTTGCCTGAAATGAAAGAGGCATACCTTCCTCGTCTGCGCTGGGGACACCAACCTGCTGCTACCAAGGCTAATCCTCAACCGGTGGCTGATCTATTGGTTTTGATGCTAAATCGTGATCAGACCCATATGCAAGTAGTTAAATGCAATCCGAAATCTACACTGACCCATCCCTTCTATGCTGAAGAGTCCCACAAATTCTACCTTGATTTTAGTCTCTTTGACCAATGGCAATGGCTTAATGATGGCCGTGTTATTGTCTTGAGTGAGAAGGCGGGTTACACACAAGCATATCTCTACTCAGCACAAGGTATGGAGCAAAAACTCCTTACTCCTTCTTGCTGCGATATAATGCAAATGTATGGTGTGGACGAGAAGACTCAAACCCTGTATTACCAAGCGGCTCCAACACCTATGACGCGTCAGGCATATGCTTATAATCTGCGTAAGGGAACAACTACACTTCTTACCCAGGGCGAGGGTACACACACCCTAACTTTCTCCAAAGATATGAGTCGCTATATTGATTGTTATCAATCGTTGACAGTACCTAATCGCTATACACTTTATAGTAAAGGCGGTTCGCGTGAACTCCTCAATAATGACTCTATTGCTGCGCTATGGCAATCAAGTGGTTTACCTAACAAGGAGTTTTTCTCTATTGTCACCGAGCGTGGCGACACCCTCAATGCGTGGCGTATTCTGCCTACTGATTTTGATGCTAGCCACCGCTATCCTGTAGTGATGATGCAGTATAGTGGTCCTGCTAGTCAGCGTGTGACCGATACCTGGCGCAAGCGCTTTGGTCACTATTTGGCTGCACAAGGTTACATCGTTGTGTGTGCAGATGGTCGCGGTACCAATGCACGCGGTCGCGAGTGGCGCAATGCTACATATATGCAACTCGGTATCAAGGAGGCGGAAGACCAGATAGCGGTTGCGCAATACTTGCACCAGTTGCCTTATGTGGATTCTTCTCGATTGGCACTATGTGGTTGGAGTTACGGTGGCTATCAGACACTGATGTCTATGAGTCTGCAGCCAGTAGTTGGTGGACAGCCATTATGGGCTTGTGGTATTGCTATTGCACCAGTTACTTCGTGGCGACTCTATGATTCGGCTTATACCGAACGCTATATGCGTCGTCCACAAGTTAACGAGGCGGGCTATAATAAGGCTGATGTTATTCAACTTGCAGGTCAATTAAATGGTCAGTTGCTTCTTGTGCATGGATTGGCTGATGATAATGTGCACGCGCAGCAATCTTGGATGTATGTGGATGCTTTGGTACAAGCGGGCAAGCAGTTTGAGATGCAGATGTATCCTGATGACAATCACTTTTTGCGTCAAGGTGCCAACTACCAGCACCTTCATAACAGACTATTATTATTCCTAAAAAACAACTTGTAGAATCCTCTATGTTTCACAAATTCTAAATGGCAGTTGTGCTGCGTTTGAATCACTTTTAAAACCATATTATGAAACGATCCATTCTTCCTATCGTGGTAATGTACCTGTTGTTTGTGATGATATCTTTCGTCACCAACCTTTGCAATCCAATGGCAGTTATTCTCAAAAGCAATTTTGATGTGTCCAATTTCGCTGCGCAATTGGGCAATGCAGCCAATTTTATTGCGTATGCGCTGATGGGTATTCCATCGGGTTTGTTGCTCCGCAAGATTGGCTATCGTAATACGGCGCTATTAGCTATCGGAGTAGGTATAATTGGCGTGTTCTTACAATATGTGTCAGGTTGGGAGTCTGTGGAGAGTTATTGGGTTTATTTAGCGGGTGCTTTCATTGCTGGTTTCTGTATGTGTATGCTAAATACGGTTGTCAATCCTATGCTCAATACGCTCGGTGGGGGTGGCAATCGAGGCAATCTGCTTATTCAGTTTGGCGGTGTATGTAGTTCTACGGCAGCCGTCTTGGTTACTATACTGATGGGTAGTCTTATCGCTGATGTAACCCAAGCCGAAATAGCTGACGCTACACCAGCATTGATGATTGCTCTTGGAGTCTTTGCTTTTGCTTTGGTCGTTTTGTTACTAGTCAAGATTCCTGAACCAGAGATGGAGAGTTCTGCTCTTCAAGAGTCTGGAAATTTAGATGTACAGAAATATTCTGCTTTTTCTTTCCGTCACTTCAATCTAGGTATGGTAGCGATATTTATGTATCTAGGTATAGAGGTGGGTGTGCCTACTTATGTGATGCAGTATCTCACTACGGCGCCTGATATGGCGACTCCTGGTTTGGGCATTAATCCAAATATAGTGGGTATGATTGTTGCAGTGTATTGGCTGTTAATGTTGATAGGCCGATTATTAGGCGGATTAGTCGCAGAAAAGGTCTCAAGCCGCATTCAGATTACGGTCGTATCGCTCTTAACATTAGTTCTAGTGATTATCGGTATGTTATTACCAGAAACTTGGATACTCCGTATGCCAGGTATTGATTGGGCAAGTCTTACGCTTATCACGGCAGAGATTCCTGTGGCTGTGGTGTCATTGATTCTTGTAGGACTTTGTACATCCGTTATGTGGGGTGGGATTTTTAATATGGCGGTCGAGGGATTAGGTAGATATACATCTATTGCTTCTGGTGCGTTTATGACTATGGTTTGTGGTGGAGGAATATTGATCCCTTTGCAGGGTGTGGTAGCAGACGCAATGGGTAGTTTCCGAATGAGTTATGTAGTTGTGCTATGTTGTGCTGCCTACATACTCTTCTATGCGCTCTATGGTAGTAAAAATGTGAATAAAAACATCCCAGTTTAGAGTTTTTAACTATATAATTATAAACTATTAATAATCAATAAGATATATTATGCAAAAGCCTTTTGTATTTGGCCTTGATATGGGAGGAACCAACTCCGTACTTGGCGTAGTAGATGCTCGTGGAAATGTACTTGGTCGTACATCTATCAAAACACAAGCATACAAAGACATCAACGATTATGTTAACGCACTCTATGAGGAGGCGCAGAAGATTATCGAACCACTCGGTGGTATGGATATGGTGCGTGGCTTCGGTGCTGGTGTACCTAATGGTAATTATTACACAGGTTATATCCAAGAAGCTATGAACTTGCCTTGGCAAACTGTACCTTTCGCTCAACTCGTAAGTGAGCGCTTTGGAATGCCTTGCCGCATTACCAACGATGCTAATGCTGCAGCGATGGGAGAGATGACCTACGGCGCAGCTAAAGGTATGAAGAATTTCATTATGATTACCCTCGGAACAGGTGTTGGTTCTGGTATCGTTATTGATGGCAATGTTGTGTATGGTCACGATGGTTTTGCAGGCGAACTAGGTCATACTACTGCTGTTCGCGGTGAGAATGCACGCCCTTGCAACTGCGGTAAGATGGGATGTCTAGAGGCATACGCTTCTGCTACTGGCGTTGCTCGTACAGCCAAAGAGATTCTCTCTGCTACTAGCAAGGAAACTATCCTACGCCAACTACCTATTGACAACATTACCTCCAAGGATGTCTATGATGCGGCCGAGCAAGGTGACGAAGTGGCTAAAGAGATTTTTGACTTCACAGGCACTATTCTCGGACAAAAACTAGCTGATTTTATTGCATTTAGCGCACCAGAGGCTATCGTCCTCTTTGGCGGTCTAACCAAGTCTGGCGATTGGATCAAACGCCCAATAGAAGAGGCTATGAACAGCAATGTGCTACCACTTTGGAAGGACAAAGTAAAAGTGCTCTTCTCTGACCTTAAAGAGGCGGATGCTGCTGTATTAGGCGCTTCTGCTTTGGCTTGGAGCGAGTAAAATATATGTTATCCCTCTTGTATCAGTTCCCCACCTGGATGCAGGCCATGTATCCAGGGGTAATGTGGCGCAAAAATCTGGATAAGAAAGTCGTCTATCTCACTTTTGATGATGGACCTATACCGCAGTGTACGCCACAGATATTGGATATACTATCGCAGTACGGTGTAAAGGCTACCTTTTTTATGGTAGCCGATAACGCCGTACGCTATCCTCATTTATTAGAACAGGTACGCCAACAAGGACATAGCATAGGCAATCATACCTACCACCATATGCGTGGTTGCCAAGTTAGTACAACTACCTACCTCCGTGATGTCCAACAAGCCGCGCAAGTGCTGCAGACATCTCTCTTTCGCCCACCGCATGGACGACTCAAGCGCTCACAACGACTAGCATTATTACAACAAGGTTACACTATATGCCTATGGGATGTACTCACACACGACTATAATCCCAGATACTCTGTACAACATATGCTCCAAGTCATACAGCGCTATACACGCAATGGCAGTATCATTACCTGTCACGACTCCCTTAAATCGCGTGACCGAATCCTGCAACTACTACCACTATTGATAGCGTATTTACAACAACAGGGATATGAATTTTCAACCCTTTAAAAGGAATACTATACACTATGCTTCATCGCTTTATCAATTTAATGTCATATCGTCTCATTGTTTCACTTGCTGTACTCGCCTTATGCGCCTCTTGTGCCAACCGAGGTGTAGGACCGCAGGGTGGACCGCGTGACACAATACCTCCTGCTGTGGTCAAAGAACTACCTGCATATGGTAGTCTCAATATCACGAATAAGAAGTTGGAAATCACTTTTGATGAGTATATCCAACTACAAGACATCCAAAATAATGTTCTCATATCACCGCCTCAAATCACCCAACCCGAAATCAAAGCTATTGGCAAAACACTCTCGGTGGTTTTCCAAGAGGACTTGCTAGACTCGACTACTTATACGATTGATTTTGGTGCTGCAATCTGCGATTATAATGAGAAAACACCTCTTGAGGGTTATGTGTTAGCTTTCTCTACTGGCGATTATATCGACACACTCCAGATCTCTGGACGACTCTATAATGCCGCTAACCTCAATCCGATGCCATCCGTGCTTATCGGTATACAACCTGCTGTTAACACTTCGCTGGATACCATACCTTTCTTGCGTGTCACTCGCGCGGATGACGAGGGATATTTTACACTACACAACATTCGTCAAGGAACCTATCGATTATATGCTCTCAACGATATAAGCCGCGACTATGTCTACCAACCTGGTGAGGGTATGGCTTTCTTTGATACGCTTATTACACCCTATGCTGTACCCGATATGCATTGTGATACCATTTGGTATGATACGCTAGGTATTCATCCACTAACGGGTGATACACTCTTTACTCGGCAGATAGATACTACATATCAGCATCTAGTGACACGGTATCTGCCTGATTCTGTGGTTCTTTGGTATTTTGAAGAGGATAAACAAAGACATTATTTCCAACGGCTCTTGCGCGAACATCAACACGCTTTTACACTCATTTTCTCCGCACCACAAGACTCGCTACCTACTATCCAACCGTTGCTTTTTAGCCAGATGGATTCTACGGCTAGCGACTCTGCTTGGGTCAATTTCCTAGACTATTCTCTCATACAATCTAACCCTACGCACGATACAATCACTTATTGGCTTACTGACTCGTTGGCCATAGCTATGGATACCATACCGTTTACGATGACCTACCAGTTCTCCGATTCTGTGTATAATATTATTGAGAAAACCGATACTCTACAAGCAATATTTCGACATCCACGATTATCCGAGAAAGCCAAGGAAGCATACGAACGCAACAAACGCAATCGCCAACTTGATATCAAGGTTAACTCCTCTTCTAAGTTCGAGATATATGATACTTTGCGTATCTACTCGCCTTTCCCGCTAGACTCTATATTTGAGTATATGATTCACCTCGCACATAAGGTCGATACGGTTATGCAACCACTAGAATTCCAACTTGTTAAGCGTGATTCTATGGCTATGCAACTATTGCTTGTTACTACGCTTAAGCCTACGGAGTCATATACCTTGACCATTGATTCTGCGGCACTATACGATATTTATGGGGCGTGCAACAAGAAACTAGAAGCCAAGATTCGACTCAAATCGCTAGATGATTACTCAACGCTTACAGTCAAGATGCAGCATTTTGATTCTCTTGCTCGCATTCAATTACTTAATGAGAAGGACGAGGTCGTTGCAGAGCAATCTGCCACAAAGGATGGGGTGCTCTTTCCAAATCTTCCCCCTCAAACCTTCTATTTGCGCCTCTATATAGATACAAATGGTGATGGTGAGTGGACTACTGGTGATTGGCTGCACCGACGCCAACCAGAGCCAGTCTATTATTATCCAGCTAAACTCAAACTGCGTGCTAATTGGGATTTTGAGGAGACTTTTGACCATTTAGCGCTTCCGCCTACTGACTCAAAGCCACAGGCGTTGATGCCAAATAAAAAGAAGAAGTCTAATGAGAGGAGATAAGTATTTCTGGAGTTTCCTTCTTGTTGGTATACTTGTTCAGTGTATCACTTATGCACTTATGCCCGATAGCCCATGGTCATTGGTCAGTGGTCTGTTGGGTATCTGTTCAGTAGTGTTGGGAGCTCAGGGCAATATCTTGACCTTTGTTTTTGGTTTTGCGCAGGTGGGTACATATACCTATCTGTGTGTGCAGGAGCGTTTTTATGCGGAGATAGCTCTCAATATCTTTTATTTCATCACGATGATCTACGGAGTATATGTCTGGAAGAAGCGTTTGACCAAGGAGAATTCTCTGCAAATCCATACGCGCAAATTATCTTACAAGTTGGCACCGGTATTAGTGATCTCGGTTGTTCTGTTGTCGCTTGTAGTTGGCTGGTTATTACAACGTTATACTGATGATCCTCAGCCATATCTCGATGCTTTCACTACTGTACCAGCTATTGTGGCACAGATACTGATGGTATTAGCTTTCCGCGAACAATGGTATATCTGGATATTAGTGGACATTCTCGCCTTGGTGATGTGGCTCAGGGCTGGCAACTATTGTATGGCAGCCCAATATCTCTTCTGGTGCGCTAACTGCGTCTATGGCTATATCCAATGGAGTAAACTTAACCGCTAATCGCTGACGCTATTCTAATGTTTGGAACTATTAGAATGGTTGGAACATTGAGAACGGCGACAAAGTCGCGTTTTAAAGATAAAACTCCTTCGTTAACTCTTTGTATTCTTCGCTACGAGGGGCATTTTCGGATTCCAAGGTGAGAGTACAATATGAAATGTTAGAGGTGATAGGTGAGAGGGCAATCAAAAGGCGTTTAGCTGCTTTTCCTGGTTTAGGATACACATGTGTGATATGCGTAGGGTAGAGCCTATGCGTTTTCGCTAGAGCTATGATCTGTTGCTCTGCTTCTATGGGTAATACCAATGCCAATATGCCCTTGTCTGTGAGGAGTCTAGCGCTGTGTGCCAGCAGTTCGTTGTAAGATAGCGAGTCGGTATGTCTAGCCATAGCGCGCTGACTATCAGGGTTTTTTAGGCTATCTTGGAAGTAAGGTGGATTACTAACAATTAGGTCGAATATTGCTTCGCCTTTTAGGTTTTGTAGGGCAGTTTGTTGGCATCTTAGTCTATCACTCCAAGGCGACTGGCTAAAATTATATTTTGCTTGTTCTACTGCTCCGCTGTCGATATCAATAGCCGTTATTTGGGCCCCTTCAATACGCTGTGCTAGCATCAAGGCTATCAATCCACTTCCCGTTCCCACATCTAGCACTTTAGAACCGTTAGAACAGCCCTTTAGGGCGTTTAAGATAGCAGCTTTGCTGTGCTCCCCTTCCTCCGGCAGCGGACTCCATGCTCCAAGCAGGACACCGTCGGTGCCTACTTTCATGGCGCAGCGATCGTGCCATACGGTAAACTGTTTGAATCGGAAGTTAGGAGAACCCATCTTTACTTTTTTTAGTGACTGCAATGTTCATCGTGGCATACATGTTCTGTATGATCGTGACCGCAACTGCAACTCTGTTTATGAGCAAAAAGATGCACGCATAGGTAAATTCCGAAGCCGATAAACAGCGCTGCAGACATATAGCGAATCCATTTCTGTATGCCGTGTATGCGATCGTTTAGTTTATCCATTGAGATAGCGCTGTAGGATATTAACCATGCTATGATCATTATTGGTATACCAGTTGCTATACCAAATACCACAGGCAGTAACCAGTTCCAACTGGTTGGTAGGGCCACAGATAAATTGATCATATTAAAGAAAAAGATAAAACGGTGTGGGCAGAAGGCTATGGCGAAGAATATTCCCAGCATGAACGCCCATAGTCCACTGCTTTGACTATCAATGCTTTGTATCCATTTCTTTACGCCGTGATCATGGTCGTGATGATGACTACCGGTAAACAGCAACACCACGCCGCATATGATCATGAAGGTGGCCAATAGTGGTTCGCTCCAGTGGTTGAGCCAATGTTTGATGCCTTCGGTCTGTGCGCCCATTATAAAGGGTATAGCCAGTAGCACATAGGTCACCAATTTGCCTAACACGAACATTGCGCCAGTGCATAGCACTCGTCTTTTATTGCTTATTTCCTTATTTATATATCCCACAGCCGCTATGCTTGTGAATAGCGTGCATGGGTCTAGTATCATCAGCAAGCCTAGCAAGAAGGCTGTTAGTAGTTGTATCATTTGTTTTGTGTTTAGTGTTTAGTGTTTAGTGCTGCGCGGCAGATGTCGCATGTTCCACATACTGGGGCGTCGTTTTCTCCGAAGTATGCCAGCATCACTTGCGAGCGGCAGAAGTGTTTATTCTCCGCGTACTCCACCATGGCTTTTAATTTGTTTGCGTAGTGGTTTTTGCGTTGCTTGTAAAATTCTTGTGGTATGCGTATTTCAGATTGTCTGTTTACGCTCAGTCTCAGCACGTTAGCTTTGGTCCGAGGTACATAGTCGATGATACGTTTCTGTGCCAGTGCTACCAGTTCCTGATGCCTATCATCCAACTTATGCACGTATTGTAGTTCTGTAAATATTCCAGTGTACTCGCGCATTAGATGTTCCACTAGGCTGTTCTCCTCTTCGTTCAGTCGGTATTCTTCTAGTTCTCGCCGTGTTACGCGAAGACGCACTCGCGGTTGTATCTCTTGTTCTTCGTCAAAACTAAAATACCCCATTTGACTCAATAGGTGTAGGGCAGAGTAGGTCGGGAACACAGGCAGATGCATCTTCTTGCATAGGTCAAACATATCAATGAAGAATGTTGCTCCCTGTCCGCTGTCAGCTCCTACGCCTAGGTAATTGCAGGTCTTGTGATACACGTTATGCAGTGTCTCTTCGTCGGGGTAGTTATCGGCTATGCGCTTGCGAGCTTTAGTCTTGTCGCTTGGATCGTATAGCAGTACGGCAAAGGCTTTTTGCTCGTCTCGTCCAGCTCGTCCTGCTTCCTGGAAGTACGCTTCTATCGTATCCGGCAGATCATGGTGTATCACTACCCGCACATCTGGCTTATCAATTCCCATACCAAAGGCATTCGTCGCTACAATCACATGAGTCCCCTCGCCTTTATACTTCTTCCATGCTTCCTGCTTTTCTGCTCGCTCTTTGCTGCTCAGTCCTGCGTGATAGAAGTCTGCGCTGATGCCTTTCTCTTGTAGGTAGGCGGCCAGTTCTTGTGCGCGTTGGCGGTTGCGTACATATACGATGCCACTGCCAGGCACACGATTGAGGATGTGCACTATCTCATCGGCTTTCTTATTGGTTTCGCGTACAATATAACTAATGTTCTCGCGTGCAAAACTCTTGCGTAGTACATTCTTTTCTCTAAATGCTAATCGCTCTTGTATATCATCCACCACCTCGGGTGTTGCCGTAGCTGTCAACGCTAGGATAGGGATATGGGAGTTAAATGTAGCTACTCTGCTGTTTAGATGTTCAGTCGCACTTTGCGCTTGTTCTGTAGTCACCCCTGAACCCCTGAACTCCTGAACAACATCGCGTATCTCCGCGATTTTCAGGTAACTTGGCCTAAAATCATATCCCCATTGGGATATGCAGTGGGCTTCGTCCACGGCTATTAGGCATATAGGCAGGCGGGCTAATCGCTCGCGGAACTCCTCCGACTCCAGTCGCTCGGGCGACACATATAGGAATCGGTATGGTCCCCACATGCAGTTATCCAAGGCTGCTTTCTGCTGCTCGTAGCTCATACCTGTGTAGATGGCTGCGGCACGAATGTCGCGTCGGCGTAGGTTCTCCACCTGGTCTTTCATCAGGGCGATGAGAGGCGTGATGACAAGACATAAACCTTCCATAGCGAGGGTGGGCACTTGAAAGCATAGGCTCTTGCCGCCACCCGTAGGCATTAGTGCCAGGGTGTCGCGACCGTCAAGGACGGATTGTACGATCTCCTCCTGTAGTGGGCGAAAATCGTTGTAGCCAAAATATGTCTTCAGTGCTTCCTGTGCGGTCATAGGTGAGCTGCTAAGAGTGATAAGTTACGATGTTTGGTAAATTTGTGCAAAAGTACACTTTTTTTTTGACATATACAAACAAATATTTGTATTATTCGTTTTTTTGTTGTACCTTTGCGAATAAAATGGTAATTGTTAGAAAATCATCTCGTAGGAACAATTAATTGATAAATTAACAAACAAAATGCTAAATGGAAAAACAAACCTTACTTAATAAAGATAAAATGATCCGTTTTTGTCAAAAAAATACTATGAGGAAACTGTCTCTCTTGGTCCTCGTTTTGCTGCTCTCTCTTAGTAGTTTAGCGCAGTCTTGTTTGTATTCTAGTGATGATCTTCTAATAGGTATTTATACTTCTCGGTTCTCTATTTCCACTCAAGATTACAACCAGGCCCCCTATTTCTGTGAGCATCTCCGTAAAATCATGACCGCCAAGGAACCTAAGAAGAGCAATTACCCCGAGTGGAACAAACACCAGTACGAGATTGACCGACGCCAATGGGAGGAGAACCCGCTATACGGATGGTGCAACAAAAACAGAAAAAACGATGGTACACCGTACGACTTGTATCGCGATGGATTACATATCTACACCACCCTAGACTCGCGTATGCAGCAATATGCCGAGGAAGCCGTGATGGAGCATATGCAAGACCTGCAAAAGAGTTTCTTCTGCGAGAAACGCAAGAAGAGTTATGCACCCTTCTCACAAGACCTGATGCCAGAAGATATAGATGCGATCATGAAACGTTCGATGCGACAGACCGATCGCTATCGCGGGCTCAAGATGCAAGGCAAGAGTGAGAACGAGATACGCACGGTGTTTACTACGCCAGTCAATATGCGCGTGTTCTCCTACAAGGGACTGATAGACACTGTTATGAGCCCAATGGACTCCATTCGATGGAACAAACATTTCCTTCGTTGTGGATTTATGTCTATGGATGTGCGTACGGGCGCCGTGAAAGCATATGTGGGAGGACCAAACTTCGCACACTTCCAATACGATATGGTCAGCACTGGTCGTCGTCAGGTGGGTTCGACTATCAAACCATACCTCTTTACTCTGGCGATGGATGAGGGTATGTGGCCATGCGACAGCACCGTGAACGAATCGATCACCCTATACGACGCACAAGGCGTGGCGTGGACACCACGCGATGACCACTTTGCCAACCAAGGCGAGATGGTGACCCTGAACTGGGGGTTGGAGAAATCGAGCAACTGGATCACAGCCTACCTTATGTCGCTCTTTACTCCTGAGCAGCTAATACGTATGATGCGTTGGTTCGGCATAGAGGGAGAGTTGGATCCAGAGGTGAGCTTGTGCCTTGGTCCGTGTGAGGTGAGCGTGCAGGAGATGGTTGATGCATACACAACCTTCCCTAACAAAGGTATACGCTTAGAGCCACTATATGTGACACGCATAGAGGACAACAATGGCAATGTGCTGGCTACCTTCACCCCTAAAACCCATGAGATCATCAGCGAGACTACCGCATACAAGATGATATATATGTTGCAAAATGTTATGGATCATGGTACTGGTGTGCACGCAAGATTCCGCTATGGATTAAAATTACCAATGGGCGGTATGACCGGTACATCGCAAGACCATTCGGATGCTTGGTTCGTGGGCTTTACCCCATCGCTGGTGAGTGGTGTATGGGTAGGTGGAGAAGACCGGTCGATACACTTTGATAATATGTCAGCCGAAGAAGGCGCAAACATGGCATTGCCAATATGGGCGATATACATGCAGAAGGTATATGCTAACGAGAAACTGGGATACGAAAAAGAGGAGCAGTTTGATGTGCCAGATTGGTTTGATCCAGAAGCGGGATGTAACAGCAGAGAGATTGATTCGTGTCTAAAGATGAACAATGGCAATCTAGATGACTTCTTCTGAAACAATTATTTGTGAAAATGCCAATAATGTCATGCTGAGTAATTAAAAAAGGAGCCTTGATTTTCAGGGAGAAAGAGTTAAACTAGTTATGAACTATAAGTTATGAGTGATAAGTTTCTGCGGACTTTCGAGGAGGGCTGAGAAAGTGTCCGTAGGAAGTCCGTGGGGAGGAGCGTCCTATTCTTTAAGTTATTGATAACGAATGATAGTGACTGTTGAAAAATAAGTGCGCAAATTGCGAAAAGTGCGATTTCGCACAATTCGCACTTTTCGCAGACGGATATCGTTAATATCGGTTAATGGCGTTTTAATCAAATAGTATAAGCAAGAGATATGAATTATATAGTAATAACATACTAATCACATAGTAATCTCATAGTAGATGTAGTGAAGGTGTAGTATGAACCCGTAATTGGCTATATAGTGTAAGGCATAGATGCCTATCCCAGCCCCTCCCTAAAGGGAAGGAAATAGAGAGCGCTAAACTCCGCGCTATATGATGTAGGGTGTAAGGGCGAGAAAAAAACGAGCCACCTTGGGGAGGGGCTCGTTTTATATTGTCGAATTCTAATGATCGACTTGAAAGTTATTATCCTAATTTCTCCAAGGCTGTGCGGACACGGGCGAGAGTCTCCTCCTTGCCCAATACATTTGTGATATTCCAGATATGTGGACCACGAGCAGCACCTACCAAGCAAATACGGAAAGCATTCATAACAATACCTACACCATACTCCTTCTCGGCAATCCAAGGCATAATCAAGTTGTCAAGGCCTTCAGCAGACCAATCTTCGTGAGCCTCAAGCAGAGCGAGCATCTCGGTCATATGCTTAGGAGAGTCCTCTTTCCAGCGTTTCTTGAGAGACTTCTCGTCGTACTCTTCTGGAGCGACAAAGAAGAAGTTGACTTGATCCCACAACTCACTCACGAAGTTTACACGATCCTTGGTCAAACCAATCACTTTAGCTACTTTCGCCTTATCGCCTAATAGCCCTTTCGCCTCCAAATATGGCAAGAACTGCTCTGCCAACTCTTCGTTGGACTTGAGTTGTAAGTACTGGTGGTTGAACCATTTGCCTTTCTCGTAGTCGAATTTCGCACCAGACTTGCTTACGCGCTCAAGAGAGAACTGCTCAATCAACTCTTGCATGGTGTACATCTCTTGGTCGCCTGTAGCGTGCCAACCGAGCAAAGCCAAGAAGTTGATTACAGCCTCTGGGTAATAACCCTCTTCGCGATAACCAGATGATACAGAACCATCTTTCTGGTTGTGAAACTCCAATGGGAATACTGGGAAGCCAAGACGGTCGCCATCTCGTTTGGAGAGTTTGCCGTTGCCATCTGGTTTCAAGAGAAGTGGCAAGTGCGCAAACTGTGGCATGGTGTCTTCCCAACCGAATGCTTTGTAGAGTAACACATGGAGTGGGGCAGAAGGTA
>JAEIGA010002725.1_pt1 | contig 27999 bp, 25 predicted proteins | sample 9270691 | NCBI WGS metagenome assembly JAEIGA01 (sample SAMN17057246, study PRJNA624740) | gut metagenome | biome: biome; isolation source: fecal sample | host: Bos grunniens | place: China: Xizang | collected 2019
CCATCTAAGGGAAGCCATACCTGTAAAGCCATAATATAACCCCCTTAGATGAATACAAATTTCAAACTCTTTTGAGTAGAATCATATGTTAAAGTACAACCATTTCCAATAGTAACAGTACCTACCACAGATGTATTTCCATTTACTTTTGCGGTGCCATTAACATAGAAATTTTCAGTTGGCTCTGTAGTCGAATTAATTGCTACTTTTGTCGTATTAGCATAATGATAACCGCCTTGAATGGCAGATGCGTTAGTTGACCACACCAATCGATTTGCTGTGTGTGAGGTTACGCCAGTACCACCTGCGCCAACACCAACATAAGTTATTGCCGTAGCTCTGCCAGTAGCGGCTACGTATACTGGGACATATGTACTACCAACCGCAGTCCCTCTTGTCTCATGAGTTACAAATGTACCTCCAGTATTGGGAAATTTAAAAGTACCATCAGTAGTGTCTGGGCCTTCAATAGTAGCTTTTTTTGCACCACCTGATTTAATTTCTAATTTACCCGAAGTGTTGAAGCGAGCTTGCTCGGTACCTTGAGGCTGAAAAATAATAGAAGAGCCTGAACCAGAAGTGATATATACTGTCGAAGCAGAAGAGTAATACATCGCTCCAGCGGAAGATGTAATCTTTTGCATTGTGGCAGTAGTATTGGTAAACACAAGAGGCTCCGCCATAGTAACGCCATGCGCAAACGAAGAAGTTCCGTTTGTAACGGTCAATCCATTGCGACTTTCCAGTCCTGAAGGAAATAAAGATTTTTGATCTAAATACAATACAATTTGATTAGTTGTACTTGTAGGTCCTGGATTTAACACCAAGGCTTTGGTATTTGATGATACTGCAAGATGAACATTATCCGCCGTTCCAAAAATGAGTTGCGTTGTATTTCCAGTTGAAGACCCCGCGTTTGCGCCAGTCAAATATAAATGTCCACCTCCAAATCCAGTACTACCATTTACATATAGATTATAAGACGGTTCTGCAGTAGAATTTACAGCAATTTTTGTAGCAGATACATAATGTGCATCAGCTTTAAGAGCGGTTCCATCTGCAGAAGACCAAACTAAACGATTACCAGTATGAGCCGTTGCGCCAGTACCTCCATGTGCGGTATCAAGCGCAGAAATCTCAGTTAGTACACCCTCTTTTAAATATACTGGCGCATTTGAAGCGCCTTCGGTAGCTGTGGAAGCAGTAAATACACCTGCATTCACATACATTAACTGTTTTACTCCACCAACAGTCTCATTAAGAGCTGTTATTGTACCAGATTTTAAATAAACTGGCTGAGTTGCGCTACCCCTAGTTGCGCTAATAGCAGTAATCTTATTACCAGACACATACACTGGTTTTGCGGAAGTGCCAATATTACCACTTGTGTTTACTTTAGAGAAATAACCTTCTAAAGTATCTACGTCGCTTTCAAGTGTGGTTAATCTAGTATCTCTTTCCTCCAGCTCAGTATTTACCTCAGCTTTTGTAATTGCATCAAATACGCTACCATCAGCGTTATAAATATTTCCAATCAATGTTAGTGGCGCAAAAGTTTTATTATCACGAGTCTTTAACAATCCGCTAATCACATTAGATGTGGGAAAAGTTGTGCTTGTTGCATATAATAAAGTCGCAGCATCAATCACCTTTTGATGCTATTGATTTGTATTAGTTGCAGAAGGGTTGTCAAAATACAACTCTTTTGTTTCTGTGTCAAGGTATAGTGTACCAGGTTTAAACGCTACATTACTTTTCCCTGCTAAATTAGAACCATATAAAAATTGAAGATTTGACAATTGTAACTCCTCCTTTCATAATTTTTTGGTCATAGTATATTGGAAAATATACTATTTTCTTTTTCTTGATTTGCCCAATATACTACTAAACAAAAAAAACGCCCGGTCACATTGGACCGGGCGCAATAATTAATCTAAGATATCCCAATAGACACCTTCACGCTTAATCTTTTGAATTTCAGTTAAAAGATATTCTGCGGCAGTGGCACTGATATCAAAATCGCTTTCTAAATCTGAAACCTCCATGCCATCCATAACTTCGGACTGGGATGGAATTGTTGCAAGATTATATATTAAATTATACTTGGTAACAGTATCAGTAACAACATTTCCTTCGTCGTCAAGAGACTCTTGTATTTCGGTACTCTGTTCAGCCACAAAGAAACGAATTGAGAAACTTACAATACCAGAGTATTTAGTTACATTACCATCAATACACCAAGGGAAAATCATCATATTATTTGCTTTCTCTGTAAGGATATCATAGAAAGGAACTGCATATAGATGAGCTTTCTTATCAGGAGTAATATATTGGATAATGCAAGTGGTATTAGATAAGTCCATATAATCATGGAAACGATTAATTTTAAAGTAAATCGTTTCTGATTCATGGTCTTTAGACACACTCAAATACGCGGGAGCATCAATCTCACGCGTATCCAAGTGAATGTCATAAGTTTTTTTCGTATCTGGGAATAGGACGTATGAAGGAGGATTTAAACTTTGAATCGCATATAAGTTAGAGAGAAACTCTTGTTCCTTGATAATAGACATATATTATCCTCCTTTATGTTATATATTATAGTACCAAGAATGCGAGAGAGTTTGTACTATCAGAAGTAACTGTCTGACCATTCAAGGTGTTAGTTACATAGCAAATAAATGTACGAGGGGTGTCTCCAACAGCGTTAACTGTTAAAGTGCTCTTTCCAAGCTCACTCTTTACCAAGCCGCTATCAATGTCGCCCTGACCAAGAGTACGCTCATCCTGGTCTGATACAACCACTTTCCAAACATAAGATAGATTTTCAGAGAAAAGTTCCTCTGCATAAGACTCGTATCCTTCTGGAATTACTGTGCCGGTAAGCACTTCCAAAGTAAACTCACCTTCACCAGTATAGTTAGGTCTTGTATCACCCTGTGGAATTTTAGTCTCGGCTTCAGCAGTATAAGTTACAAGAGGAAGTTTTGGAGTGAATGTGGCTTTGCATACACCACTAATTGCGCTCTTGGTCTCTCTGTTGAGAAGAGCAGAAGCAGTTACTTTATACCAGCCAGGAGTAGTGATATCTACATAGTTGTTAGCAGAAGATGCTACAGACTCAGCCGCAGCAAAATCACTACTAGCAACATCTTTAACCCAAGTGTAAGTTACAAGGGCACTATCACTTGCTTGCTTATTGGTCTTTACACTCAATCTCTTGCTCTCATCATCTGGAATAATGACAGTGTTTGCAAGATTTGTGGTGAACTCAACGCCATCTGGACTTACCAAGCGGCAAATCTGACTGGGATGAGCGGCAGAAGTGTTAGAGCCAATAGTATTAGTTGCGCGAACGCAATAATCACCAGTAACCTTTACCTCACCAGCAGGAACTGTATAAGAAGTAAATCTCTGATATAATTTAACAGACGCATCTTCTGGAGGTAGGGCACTTGTATAAGCGGCGTAAGCATCTGAGTTTTCGCCACTCTTTACATAGTACACTTCACCAAGCACTAAACTATCTGCATACTCAGAAGCTGGAATTTCTTCAAAATGATTGTGCTCTACAGTGCCACCATAAACATGGAAACCAAGTCTATCAGCCCCAGTCTCATCAACATAATCAGAGAAGGGGTATTCTACACCAGCAGCAAAAGTTTCACCGCTAATAGTTTCGGTCACAGCAGGAGTGTAATACCATTCATAAGCCAAGATACCAGTGTCGCCCACGAACGCTTGAGCTTTAAGAGTCAAAGTATCATTTGCCAAAGAAGCATAAACGGGCAAATTCAAACCAGGGTCTCCAAAAGAAGGAGCAAGAGGAACTGGAGTAGAACCACTTGTAATCTGGCTATTCATAATTGCGCGCTTAAACAAGTTAGTAGTAACAGGCTTATTAATTTCAAGTTCAGGGTTAACTTCTGGCTGCAAAGAGGGAGAAATAACCAGGCTTGAGGTTAAAGTGTTAAAGCTATATACAACTTTTTCAACATCAGAGCCATTCTCTTTAATCATACCCTTCTGCCAGAAACGTACAGAGTATCTCACTGTACCAATCTCAGAAGTTACATCAGAGTCAAGAGGCCAGCCAAAACGAATTTTGCCAGGCATGGTTGTGATATCTTTAAGTTCGATTTCAGTTGCACCCTCTTTTCCACTTGGAAGAGTCCATTGAACATATACTGTTGCATTGTACAAATCCATGTAGTCAAAATAACGATCGATTGTAAAGGTTAAGGTTTCAGCAATTTGGTCATTCTGAAGAGTAACAACTTTAGGAGTGGAAATAGCTCTTGTATTTGCGTTAATTGTGAAAGCGGCCTCGTCGATAGGAAGCATCATGTAGGCGGGGTCAATCGCTAAAAGGTCAGCCATGTGAGCAAAGTAATCATCTAAGCTCAAGAAACGCTTTTCCTCATTAACAACTTCAGGCTTTAGCTTATTAATAGCCTCAAGAGCTTGATAAGCTTTCGCAAACAACGCATTATAAAGACCTGCATTTTTGTCATTAATTGTAATAATCACGTTAATAGTCCATCCTTTCGTTTAATTTTTGAGGGAGAGAAGAGTGGTTTCCACTCTTCTCTCATAAATTTTATTCAAGATTTGGATCATCAATTTCGGTCCAGTCTTTCAATTCGTCCTCAAAAACTAAGGTAGATTTTAAGGACTTTTCCCCATTAGTAAGAACTTTTCCTTCAGCAGCAATAAGTTCATACATCACGATGGGTTCTACTTTATCTAAAAGAACAGGAGAGGTAATGATACCATTTCGTCCAAGATAACGATACATCTTAGTTTTAGTCATATTTTATCTCCCTTCTTACATCATGATAGAAACAGTGATATTTCTACCAGTTTGTTCAAACAAATCTGCCACAAGAGCAGAAGTGTCATTACCATATTTAGTTTGACAATCATCACCGATACGCAGTGTGGTTACATTTGGATAACCCATACCAAAAGTGTTGTATGCAGTATCGTTATTGCCCAGCTTTAAGATAACACCCTTGTTGATAACAAGTTCTGTTACATCAGCTGCGATTGTGTTAGCAGAGCGGAATGCTTGATAACCAATAGAGGTTAAGGCGCTGCCTTCGCCACCAAAGTGACTAATAGAAACATTGCTGCACTGCATAAACGCTTGAGTACCAATGGACTTTACAGTTGCAGGCAACTCCTTAACACTGACGCGTCGTCCTGCATTACAGAAAGCTCGGTCTCCAATAAACTCTAGCTTTGCAGGAAGTTTTTCCACTAAGAGGCCAAGACTACCAGGATCGATAGCGCCAAAATTATAAAAAGCCTAATAACCAATATGAGTAATTTCATCAGACAAAGACACTGTTTCCAGCTTGAGAGAATTAGAAAAAGCATCCTAACCAATCATTGTCATTGTGTCTGGTAAATATACATTTTTTAAGTTTGCCATATAGCAACAACAATTATCAGCTGTATATTTATATTTTGCGTCAGGTAAGAAATAAATATCAGTGATTAAGGTATTGCGATAGAATGAGCCCAAAACAGTGATTGGATTACCAGACTCATCAACAGATGGGACTGTAATTTTTCCTCCAATGCGATTTGCATAATCCATCGCCAGTGTGAGATAAGAGCCAGTAACTACTGTTCCATCAATAGCGACAGACATATTCGGTACAATTTCAAATAATTCATATGGTAAAGCAACTGCTTGCGCATTTTCTACTGTGTAATGAGCAAATAGTTTTAAATCATGAGTCATAAGAGAATTATTAAAATCATACAATTCTGGATTTACTGTGTGATTATTGAAATCATTTTCACCAATCCAACCTTTAAGCATATATCTTTCGTGCTCATCCAAAGCTTCATCAGCCGCGCGATATTGATACTTTATGTGAGAACGCCATTGGCTATTTGCAATGATATCCGCAAGTTTGTCTTCATAATAGCCCTCAATCGTGAACAAAGGTTCTGTTACAGCAGGATAATCATAATTATAAAATTCAATTTTATATACACGTTTTTCCGATGTAAAATGAGGTACTAATGCCATATCTGTATTTGGATAATGAGCAGAGAATGCAATTGCATCAGGATAATCTGCAGGAGCGTCAAATGCATTGTCTTGATAATATACCTTTTGAGTATTAACATCAGTCCAACAACCGGTAAAAGCATAAGACCAGTTTGCGGATGAACTCTTATTGGGGTTTGCAAAAGAGGGAGTATCAATTAACTCTGCCAATGTTTTTTCATTATCAGCAGTTAAAACGCTAAAGTAAGGAGTTAAACCTGTAACGCCATCATCGCCCAAACTATCTTTATCGGTGTAATAGAAGTTTACTCTATGTGCACCTTCAACAGTTACACCAGAACCATACTCGATAGATACATCGGGATATGTGTCAACATATTTCTTGTACAACTCTAATTCATTAGCAGTCACTCCAGTGAGATTAAGAGTAATCTTACCAGTAAGCGCTTCGGCATGTTTAGAGCTGTCAATGATAGATTTTGTCATTAAATATTCCAATGCAGGAATACATACAATTTTACCGCCAACAACCATATCGAACTTTTCATACAGGTAAGTGCCTGCGGTAGTTGGATAAGTGTCCTGGCCCCAAGGTTCATAAGACTTGGATGTAGAATTGTACACATAATAAGAGCGAATTTGTTCAGGTGTTAAACTATCATTATTATATCGGATACAATACTGGGTATCAGTAGAAGTAATATTCCAGTCAATACCGCGCAAGCAGTACTCTTCCAAGTTACCTGCACCTTTGACGATAGCATAAGTATCAATTGGCGTATCAACAACTTTCAAGCTTGCAACACGAGAGAAGTCATTGGTATAATTACCTGCGAAACCGATGCGAGGATCGGCATCATCATAATTATAACCACCAAGAGAGAATTTATCAGCCTGTAAACCAGTATGAGTATCAATATTGATAGCGGTAACAGATGTGGGTAGTCTCAACTCGTTTAACATACCACCACGAGGGAGGTTGATAGCACTTACTCCACTACCTGTCAAAAGAATCTTTTGAATTGCGGGACAAGCAGAGAAGTCAAGAGAGTTGTTATAAGTAATACAGTTTTGAAGATTGAAATTTTCAAGGTAAGTAGCACCAGTTAAACCAATCTTTAAGGACAGACCTTCACCAGCAACCTTCCAATAGGGATTATAATAATCTCTGTGTGGGTTACCAAGAGTCAAGTTCTTAAGACGAACATCGGCAGAACCAATAATAAACTTCTGCATATATTTGTTAGACAGGTCTCCTAAGTCGGACAAGCCGCTTAAGCCTAAGATATATGCTTCAGTACCATTTGCGTTTCCTGCCTCTGGAGCTACAACTGTTTTAGTTTCTTCACCATCAAAACGCACAGTATGAACTGTAGATGCGTTTGCACCAACCTGAATACCAGCAAATCCAGTTTTCAAAGAAGTTAAGGTGAAAGAGTCACTTGGAGGAACAACGCCCTCTCCAACAGATGCGCTATGATTTTGTCCATCAACGCCCACTTTAAATTCATCTTCGTTACCAGTGGGGAAGTACCAACGATATTCAATTCTATCGCCGCCTTTAAACTGACCACTAGCATATTTACCACGCAAGAATTTGAAGCGGTTGGTGACGAACCATTCTCTCATAAGAGAACGGTCACCTTGAGCTGCATAGAGATAAGGACCATCACCTGCGGCAATGTCTTTATCATACAAGTCATCATGATAACCATTTCTTGCGGGATCGGTATATTTATACTTGGCATCGCCATTGTAGAAGGCTTCATTTGCCAAGTTTGCTTGATTGTTATTAAAATAAGGAAGTACATTATCAGCGGTTAAAGTAGCAGCTTCAAGTTCGCTATACCAAGGAGTTAATTTATCTAACAAGGCATCTCGAACGAAAGTCCACAACACTTCTTCACCATTATAGATACTAGGGTTAGTATCCTCGTCATAGTAGTTAAAACGATATACACCAGTGTTATCCAAACCGAGCATAGTATCCATATCGTAGAAGATTGGATAGAAAATATAGTTGTTTGTATAAATACAAGGCTAAGATTTGTCTGGTACCCATTCACCCTTCTCGTTTTTGATAAGAGGATAATAAGAATAGGTGTCGTTAGTACCAATACCCTTGCCATCTTCACCATAGTTTTCTTTACCCCAAGTAGCAATCATCATGTTCTTTACACGAGAGTCTGCCATTAGGAGTGCTTCGGTATATAGATAGTAAGTTAAAGTAAACTTTTCATTTAAGTAGCACTGATATTCGTTTCTAAAACGAGCAGTAGCTTCCTTCTTTCCTTCGGGCCCTGTTTCTCTTAAAGTATTCAACTCATTGAGCCAAGAGGCCAAAGGATATAACATATCTGCGTCATGCTCACCAATACGGTCTTCTGGATAACGAGATTCAAAACCAAGAGTCCAACCGGGCACTAGTTCGTTATCTTTGTTAGTAAACCAGTTATACCAAGTATCATGGTAAGCCATTGGAGTGTTGTAATAATAAGTAATATTAGGATCGAATTCAGCCTTAGCGCGTTCATATTTCATAGAACCATCGGCTTGTTCAGTTCCAATATAATATCTACCTGATTTATTACTATCGAATTGCTCTTCAGTTAAATTCTCAACTGGAGCAAGTTGTTTTTTACCTAAGAAGTTACATACGTCAACTGCGTTATCGAGGAATTCGAAGCAGTGAATTGCGTTAATCTTCTTGTCTGCGGGAACCACCTGCGCTGTCTCGCGTCCGACATAGTCAGCGCTTTCATCAGGCTCTTCTTGTCCGCTAAAAGGTTCTTTACCATCTTCTTGGTAAATAACCTCATAATACTCATCGCCCTCATGTAACCATCCGAAATCATCAGAGTGGTCAAATCCAAAGGGTTTTGGTGTTGCTTTATCAAGGTTTAAGTTATATTTACCAATATACTCATAAGAGCCTTCGGCACCAGTGGGAGAATAGAAAATTAAGCAAGGATGTCCCTTAACACAAGTTACAATAGTAGGCTTTCCTTCGCCACCAAATTCTCGCTGACCAGGTGTCTTCATACCAACACTTTGATACAAAGCGTCAATAAGGTTAGCAGAACCTGTATTATGAGAACCAGAAGATTCCATGTAGTCTGCCTTCATACAGATGATTTCTACTGGAGAAATATCGGTTTTAACCGTATACCAGTCAGTTTCATTTTTAAAGCGTAAACGCAAGTTTTTAACTGGATACTCCATTGAAGAAGTTCCTTGTGCATACATGATTGCGCCACCGTTGGAGGGCTTTTCTCCATAAGCTGTTGCCATTGGATTACCACTCTTGAACTGGTTAACAAAATCATAGTCTTGATAGTTAGCAAACTGAGGAGTTTTAGGATAGCGAACTTTTACGTCCACCATTCTATAGTCTTTCTTGCCAGTTGGTAAACGTCCTTCTGGATCGCTAGAGTCCTTACGCTGCCACTTAGATTCTTTTTCAGTAGCATAACCTCCAGTAAGAACCATATAAGGAACTTGAAGATTATAATCTTCTGCGGCAACCTTGATATAATCAATTTTACCATTAGAATCATAGACATTGTTAGAATCATAAGAGGCTTGACGCTCTTCAAGAGTAGCAAGAGAAGCAGTGTAGTTATTCAAAATTACACGGTCGCCAAGAGCAGTTGTATATACTCTTACGCCATAAACTTTGATTTGTGCATCTTCAGAGTCCATGCGCAACAATGCAGGACCATCAGAAACGTCTTTGAAGTTATCAGCAGAGCTGTCGTAAATGACTGCGCCAGAAAGCTTACCATTTACATAACCATAAATCATTGGGAATTGGATAGTACCAGTGTTGGGCTCAATTACGAAGCTTACTCGAGTACGCTTACCCTCAACCAAGTTAAGAGATAACAATACTCCGCGGCTACTATAGAAACGAACTCTATCGCCAGTTACGCTAAAGCCAACGCGAATTTCATTGTCCTTGTTACGAGACAAGCAACTAATTAATTCTGTATCATAGTCTAAAACACCATTCAATTCAAAATCCAATTCAATAGTCATACCAGAGCCCATACGACTATCTGCTGCGTCAATCTTAGTTGGGTCTTTCTCGAAGGGTCTAAAATTAGGCATCAAGAATGTAGCGCCAGAAGAGAGCTTCAAGTAGCTCGCTCCGTTATCATCAAGCAACCAACCGTTCGCAGTTCCATAGTGTAAGCCCGTCAAAGTGCCCTTATAAGCACCATTATAGTCATTCCACTCGCTTCTATCAACAGCATCGTTAGATTTATTTCGAGGGTTAAGATATAACATTAAGTCGCTACGAGAAGAGTCAATTACTGGTAAGTTACCAGTGTAGGGACTAATTGTTAAATAAGTGCTATATGTTAAGTTTAACTCGACAACAGAAGCCTCAAAAGTATAAGTACCTTTGGTCTCAAAGTAAAGAGTATAGTCGTCAGCGACGTTTGATTTAATAGCCAATTTGGTTTGAGAGTTTCCGTTCAAACTCAAATCTAAAGTATAATCTTTATTTGACTCTTGTGCCAATAGCATGTATTGAACAGGTATGTTAGTAAACTGCTCAGTCTTTTCAGGTAAAAATACCATCAACAAAGGGTCGTGGCTAGCTGAATCAAAACGAGCGATTTTGTGTGTCAATGTATTACTTGTTAAAACGGTGGTTGAACCAACGATTTTTGCGGAGGCCTGTACCTTTAATACATAAACACCATGAGGCAAACTGGACAAGTTCATAGTAAACTGAATTTCATCCTCTTCAGCAGCTGTTAATGACTTTTCATAAGTTACAACTGGTGTATGAGCATTATCTTCAGTATAAACTAAATAAGTAATCTTCTTGTCGGAAACGCCGCTTGTGGCACCAATCAACTGACAAGAATAAGTATAAGAGTTGGAAAAACTAGCAATTAAATCGCTCTTTGTCTTTGCTAATTCCAAATCTACAATTTGAACAGTTAAATTGGTAGAACGCTCAGTTCCATAGAGGTCATAGACATACATTGTAACTGTAGTCTTGTTTGTATTAAACAAATGCTTATATTTGAAGATATCAATGGTTTGTTCCTGGTTGAACGCCATTGCTTCATCCACTACATAGAATGGTTCGTCATCGCCCTTACGCTTAAAAGCAACACTAGAAATTAAGTTACCATCAGTACCATTATAGTTACCCTTAAACTTAATTAGCATTTCAGTAGCAGTTGAAGCATAAGTTTTTGCTTTTCCATCTATCACGCTAATACTAAAGTTGCCGCCGGTTGGGTCACCACCTGGAGTGTTACCACCACCGCCGCCACCACCAGTACCTTGTAGTGTTAAACGCACAGTTTCTAATCCGTCTTCAGCAACGTTTTTAACTCTATAAAAACAGCCGTCCATATTTAAGATTAAGTCATCCTCTTCTGGAATATCAGAACCTTCAATTTCGTCGTAATAGAAAATGACATTGGGGTCAGGCATAATGCCACTATTGTCATATTCAATTTCTTTAATTCCATAAAAGAATCCAGAAGTTGCACACATAGGGATCATTTTACCGTGCTTACCCAAGAAAATTTTCTTTTTATCGGTTACGAAATACACATAACCTTCTTGTGCGGTTAATGTTTGAAAGGTTTCGTCTGAGCATTGAACGGGATAAAATCTGCATTCATTATTAGACATTTATTTTCTCCTTTCTATCTTAATAGACAAAACAAAAAAAGGAGGACTACCCAAAAAGGATAGTCCTCCCGCTTTATCTTATCCTCTTCTAAGGATTATGAAATTTATAAAGTATATCTTAATAGGGTTTGCCCTTAGAATGTTCCCCAAGTCATACCAATAACAATATTGCTGCCTGCGCCCAAGCTAACGCTCACCGCAGAACCTTCAGCAGCAGACACCTGGAACTCACCAAGGTCACCAGTCTCATTATCAGCGGCATGAGCAGAAGTTAATTCGACATTTACAATATTATTAGTAATGGTAGTAGTCATAACAGGCACGTAGTCTGCATTGTAGCCAGCAGGGATGTGATCCCATTCCAAAGTAGCTGCAGTAATCTTACCGTCAGTACCTTCGTCACCAGTTGCAATGAACAAGTCACCAGCTCTTACATAGACATCATCATTGGGATTACCAGAAGTAGTTGCCCAATTGATGTTAGCAGAAAAATCTGCCTTTTTAATATCTTCAGTGACTTTATAAGTCCAACCAATCTCCACTGAAGTTGGTAATCCACTACCAGTAGAAATAGTTCCCTTGTAAATCATTGCGTCCGCAGCCTTGAAACCGTCTTCTAAGTCACCGCGCAAATCAGCAATGTCTTGAGCATTCTTCTGAATGTTAGTCGCATTGGTTTGAGTCTTACCATCAACAGAAGCAACAGTTTCGTCGGTCTCACCACGAGCAGCCTTAACTGCATTTGCAAGCTCTGTGTCGGTTGCGTAATCACTCATTCCTGCAATGTCAGTGGTTTTTAGACCTGCGATTTTATCTTCAACCGCTTTGAAAGTCTTTAGATTGGTATTAGCTACGATGGTAGCAATATCAGAATTCGCAGTATTTGCAGAAGTTTGAGCATCATTTGCGGCAGCATAGGCGCCTTTTACAGTACCACTGTAGCCAGCCTCACCAAGAATAGCCTCTTTTGCATCAGCTAATTCATCATCGGTTGCATAAGTACTATCTAAATTATTAAGCTCAGAAGTAATGTTTGCAAATTTATCTTCTACGCTCTTAAATGTTTTAAGAGTAGAAGCGCCTTGTAACATCGTAGCAATATCGCTATTGGCGGTATTAGCAGAAGTTTGAGCATTATTTGCAGCAGTATAAGCTCCCTTTACAGTGCCAGTATAACCAGCCTCACCAAGGATTGCAGTTTTCTCATCGGAAAGCTGCTTATCAGTTGCATAAATATCATCAAGACCTGCAATATCAGTAGCTGTTAAGTTATCAATCTTATCCTCTAAACCCTTGAAAGTGGTAATTGACGCATTTTCCTTCATTGCAGCGATATCGCTGTTAGCAGTGTTTGCAGATGCTTGAGCGTCAGTACCAGCCTTTTTAGCATCAGCAATAGCCTGAGTGTTACTTGTCTTAAAAGTATTAAATTCAGACTTTGGCAATGCAGCCTCTGCAGTTGTTTTTGCAGCATCGGCAATAGCTTTAGTTGCAGCTAAGCCAGTGCTGGGATTGTCAATAGTGCTCTGTAAAGTACCTAAGTCAGTGCGCAATTGAGCTACTGCCTCTTTGTCGCCGGCAGCCTCTGCAACAGCTTCAATACGAGCTCTTAAGACATCAATACGCTAACTTTCGTTACCAAGAGATTGCCAAGCAGGAGCGGCCTCAGAGAGAGGGTTTTCTTTACAGTATACTTTAACTGTGCCATTGTGAATAAATACATCACCAACGGCGGGGTTCTGAGGCAATGTAGCACCACTGCCGACATATCCAACTGCCTGTCCTAAAGAAGCGAGCGTTGTACGAATATCGGTATCAGCATTCTTTAAACTTGTAATATCGTCGCCATAGCTACTAAGAGTAGTTGTGTGAGACTCTACAGTTGCTTTAAGATCTAAAATCTCTGCGCCAACCTTACCAAAAGTAACGAACTTCTTGTCAGTGTCATTGTAAATATAGTTAACACCGTTTACTGTGCAAATTTGTCCCTTAACGCCAGAGGTTGGTACTGCGGTGAGTACACCCAAGAAGCCAAGTCCTGTAAGAGCGTCTCTTAAGTCTTTTGTACTATTAATTTGTACCCAAGCATTACCAGTATATTTTAGTAATGCATTAGAATCTGACAAATAATAGAAAGCTTCAGTGGAGTAAGGGGGCGTTAGGGTTTGCCAATCATAAGTGGTAAGGGTGATAATCTGACTTAATCTAATACGAGTATTATCTAAGTCAACATACATTGCCTTTTCATCGGTAGTTACGTAAATAGTACCATTAACAATGCCTTGATTTTTCAGATTATCATGAATACCATATTTAAAGTTTAACATACTCATAACTTATTATATCCTCCTTATCAATTCGTAGTTAATTCTTCCCAAACGAGACGACCTTTCATATCAGCAACGTCTGCTGCTAAGGTAGCAACAACGTCAGCATTCGCCTTCGCTTGTAATTGTTTTGATAAATCAGTTACTTGAGAGATGGCAATAGCTTTTACACCAAGTTGACCATCTGTGTTAAGTTCTAAAGTATCATTAATAGATTTAATTGCTAACAAAGCTTCTAATTTAGCAGCTTCATCGTTAGTAATTAATCTTGCATTTTCATCTTTATCGACCTTGTTTTCAAGTTGGGCTGTAGTAGCATAACCACTAAGGTCAACCTCCCAGGAACCAACCTTTTCCAAGGAACGAAGATTGTCACCAACAGTAATAACAAGATATTCATCATATTTATCACCGTTAAGAGTGTTTTCGCTGGGCACCATGAAAATATATTGTTCAGCATCATCATGAGTGCTCATATATTCTTGAGCTTCTGTTAATGAAGATACAATTTTTCTCTTTAAGTGTTCAGCCTTAGCAATTTCCGCCAAAGTTTCTTCTTTGGTATATACATTGCCTGATAAAGCATTAAGATCTGTGGTAAGATCGTTAACGTCTTCACGTAAGCCGGCAACTGCGCTACTTAAACCTGCAACAGTTTCGGTATCTGGCACTACCCAACTGAGTTTGCCATCTGCGCCTTTTTGCAATTGTGCGCCGGCCTCAGCATCACTAAATCCTAAAAGATCCAAAGTACCATCTTCGCCTTGAACGAATACTTTTTCATTGATAACTAATTTGTCACCAACTTCGATAACTGCCCAAGTACCGTCACTGCGTAAGAAAAGATTTGGAGAATCTTGTGGGGGAGCGGGAACAAGACCGGGTACTCCAGTAGAACCAGAAGAGGGTCCTACGAAGACGGGAATTACCTCATCAAGAGGTTTATTGACCCATTGACCTTGCTCATATACCAATATTGATCCGTCGGTAATACCAGCACTAATTAAAACATCTTTTAACTCGTCAATAGATGTAGAGCCAATGTCGCCACCAGCAATTAATCTATCACCAAGATATAGCATACCTTCTGTATCGTTATCATAGATAAAATACAAGGTGTCTTTATCTTTTGTAGTTAATAAGTTAAATGCTTGGGTATTACCTCGCATAAATCTTACATATTGTTGTGCCATTTATAATCTCCTTTCTTTTAATGAATTATATATTTAATTTCTTATGAAAGAAAGAAATTACGATTGTTCGAGAATCTCCACTCGTTTAATTAAATCTTCAACTTTTTTAGTTAATTCACCAATAGCGGTTGAAGTGGTTAATGAAAGAGCAGTTGTTAATTCATGAGTGGTTTTTAACTAAGAAGCAACACTTGGGATATCGCGGATATTTCCAGTAATTTCACGTCCACTTTCTTCAATATTGCCAATAGCCAATGCCAAAGATGCGAATCTTTCACTTGGATTAATTGCAGTATCCATGCCACCATAATACAAATCTGCGATAGTACCAGTTGATTCAATAGTAGCATAAGTCTCTGGAATCGCTTCCAATGTTTCTTCTGCGGCATCCATTCGTTCACTTAATTCAGCGAAGTCTTGCTCAGCATCAGAAGCTGGCATTTTATAAAACACAGGCTCAACACCTGTCACAATACCTTTATCTGAAATTAAAAACTTATTGACAACAACTGGCTGCCCAGGCTCAAGCACAACATAAGATTCGTCATCGTCAGGGAATTTTTCATATTCGTGCTCAAAGCCTTGCGGGCTCACATCTTCATCAAAATGCTTTTCCATACCATCTGACACGACCTCATTTGGGTCTGGTAGTTGGTATACTGTAGTGTCTGTGGAAACAATATGTCCAGCATTATCATATGCTATCATAGGAACTTTAAATACTTGATGAGCTCCAAGACTCACATCAGGAGTTTGTCCTTCTTCAAGCTCGCATAATTCCATCGTAGATTGTTCATGTTTGGAAGGACCAGCTTCAGCGTGGAATAAAGTTACGCCCTTGCGTTCGCCGCCTTCTGGCATAGTAGCAAGTTTAATCCAACGATTACCACTATCAATATGAAATGTATCCCAGCGCTCGGTGGCTGTTATACCATCTGTGCTATCAATGTCTCTCAAATCAACAGTATCAACATCATCTGCTACATTCTTGAATTTAAACTTAAAAAACAATCGTTCAAATTCATAAAATACTGAACCATAAAAACTCATACAACTCCTGCCCCCTCATAAACAACATCAATAAACAAACCATCGTGAGTTTCTTCAATTAAATCCAGCGAAGGCTGGGCAAATTTTATTGCAAAAATTTGCCCTAAACCTTCAAGGTTTAATTCATAAATGCCAGTAGAACCAACACAAATGGAGTTCTCGCTATTATTTAAATAAAATTGTGTACCAGGAGTGGCTTGAATGCCAAGGTGAGTAACTACACCAAGATTACGGAAAATATTACCTTGACGCAAATCTCCGTAAGATAAACTTTTAGGATAATTTTTATCGCTCAATGAGCCATAGTATCTAAATTGTCTTACTTGTTTCATTCTTCACTTTACCTCCTTTTAGAATAATGTTTCCGCTGCTTTGCTTGCGGTCAACGACATAGTGCCATTGTAAGCGAGCGGAATTGTTATTTTACTAATTATATAGTCGCCATCTAATTTAGTGTTTTTGTCGGAAACATAAACTCTAATATTGGGCTGTAAATAGTAAATTGGAATTGTTGTAATTGTTGCACTTTCAGTGCAATAGCCGTGCTGGTAAATTAATTCATCAAGCTTATCTTTTGCAGAACGACCTTGAGAACTAATTGTAAACATAGAATCATCGGGGACTTGGATGCATTTATACCCAGGCATTTTGTCCGCTTCGGCTTGTGATTTTACAAAAACCACACTCGGAGTTTCTCTAAAATAAATGGATTTTACATTAGTATCATTGACTGCTTTTGTCCTTGGACCTACATTTTTAACACTATATTGAGACAGCTCGCCTTCAACATCTAAAAAGTCAAACCAGAAATTTAGTACCTCAGGAGACTCGTAGACATTTTTGTTCCAAGATTTTTTCTCACCATCTTGATAAAAGTCTGCAGATGTATCACTTGGATCATACAACTGACGCCAAAAGCCCAACAAGTCAATGTAATATTGTTCATATCCAGTCTATCCCGATGGATAAAACTGATCATTATTATTTCCCAAGATAACCTCAAAATCATCACGCTGATTGTTGGTATAAAAGTCTGTAGCCATTTGATAAATGATTTCACGCCAATCAACAAAATTTAATAATCCAGAAGCAAGGTATTCTTGGAACTCTTTTTCAATGGACTCCTCAATTGCCTCACCTGCGGATTCATAACTAGGGAATTTAGGATTATAGAAAAATACTTGGTTGCCGTTTTTCTTTACATCAGACTCTAAAAATTCAATATAGGTATGAGGGTCTGAACAGCCGCAGTAGGGATGATTAAAAAGCTTAGTAATTGGCTTTCCGTCAGCATCTAAAACCTTCTGAGTGATATACCCTTTAGGACTGCTTTCATCATAGAAAGATTCATAGAGAGTACATATCATGCCCTGATTTGCGGGATTACCACTACCGTGTTGAAAGTTATATGAACCTGCGGGGGTTCGAATAATTAACCAACAATAACCAGTATTGTTTTCATGCCCGGTAATATCCGCAATTGGAATACAACCAGTTTCATCGTTTTGAGAATACCATTTCATTGTGTAAGATGGAACTTCATCAGTTAAAAGTGTATAATATTCACACCAGTCTCTAATATCCCACCAACCTGGAGACCAAGAATAGTCAGCTTGTCGCTCAGGCATTGCCAGCTCTGGAGGCGGAGCATAAGAGGGTTTAAATGCATCAATTTTATTGTAAAACTCTTCTTTAATATGTTCTTTAGCTTCTGTAAGGATGCGCTTAAAAGTCTCCTCATCGGTTGTATAAATACGACCGTCGAAAGTCTTATAATAGGTTGGCTTTTTATCAATAGCATAACGCAAATGTACTGGAATTTTTGCACCAGTAATGCCAGTGCGTTCACCCCAAATTGCATAATCGTTACGCATATTCATAATATTGGGATTATTGTTAAAAGCTGTAATTAATTCGCCTTCAGTAAATGCGTATGCGCGAGAAGAGGCTAAAGCTAAACTTTCAACATACACTTCATCTTCTTGATTGTTTTTAACTGGTGACCATAATGTGTTAACAAAAGATTGTTTCTTTTGAAATACAAAACGCCCATCCAAATCATAGAAGTATTCAAATTCACCCAACATATTTTTAATTTTATCCAAAATGGAAGTAATAGACTCGCCAACAGCACCAATCAAATCACCTGGATAAGTTAAATCTGTAGTGCGGTAGCCTGCGGTTTGACCAAATGATACCTTGGCAACGTTATAGTCATCATTACCAACTCTCACTCGTGCTGGCTAAGAAGTGCCTGCCAATGTATCAACCAACATTTCCAATTCGTCTGATGTTAAATCATCAAAAGTATGAATATCTGGTTTATCAGCTACGCTACAGGGAGTTTTACCATTCAGAGTAATATTTTCAAAATAATTAGAATTTATTTTGCGATATAGATACATTGGCTGTTCATAGCGATATTCTAATAATTCTAAACCATAAGCATCAATATCATTAATAATAATATTATGAATTGGTTCTCCCGCATATTGATGGACAATATTACGGATAATCTCTGGAACGGGTAATTTAATAATTTTTATATCACCATTTTTTGCCACTTCTTCAATCGTACCAAAATCTATAGACGCACCAAGCGAACCACCAACCTCGCCATTTAGCTAACACATTTTATCTTTTCCTTGAATGGTAATTGAAAAATTGTTAGTAGAACGAGAAGTATTAAATGAAGAAATTAAATAAATACCTTGCTTAAACCAAATAATTGGTGGATATCTACTATCAATTCGATTTTCCAATCCAATTTCTAATTTAAACTTTGTATTCATACCCCATACATAATTATTATAATCGAATTCATCTGCTACAAGAGTGAGAGAACAAGTGCGGCGTACCGCAGAGTCTCCATCTAAATTGATGGAGCCCTGCGTCACACGACCTTCGATTGTTTCAATGGGGGTTTCGTCAAATTTTAGTGCGGTAATGCGAGCAAAAGTTGTTTTAGCTTTTGTTTTATCTAATTCCAAGAGGAATTGAGTGTAGTCAGTATTAAATGACATAAACCATATCCTCCTAACTCTTCTCTAATGCATATTCTAAGGCATGAGTATAAGACTCATAAGTGGACTTAATCTTTCTTTCAAGACGAGTCAACTCTGCTTCAAGGGCGCCGTTCGCAATTGCTGTATTGTATTCATTCTGTGAGGAAATCCACAATGCTTTGGCGCGCTTAGTCTCAGTGTCTGTTGTTTCAACTGCATATTCCAATGTTTTAAGTTGATATACAATATCTACAACAACACCAGAACCAATGCGTAAAACTTTAACTTCATCGACATTTGTGATAGCCTCAAAACGACCTTGAGTTCTAAACTCACCGTTGCGATCAATAGAAGCTAAATCTGTATAAGCGGTAGAATTTAAAAATGCTTTAAACTCAGGCGGATTAGCTAATTTTTTAGTGGGAGAACCATCAAGCCATTCATCAGTATTTTTTACATAATAAAGAGCAGAGGCATCCCATGTGCTAATGTTATTAAACTTTTCTTTATCTCGATAATAAAAACCATCGAAATAATAAATATTATAAACATAACGTGGATTGATTTTAACATAATAGAAGCGTCCAGTTTTAAGACGAATATCTTCCATATCTTCTACAATATTATGCGATAAATCTCCACCAATATATTGTTCAATCTTATCTTGTACCGTAATCTTTGTGATATAAGAGAAGTTATTGGTTACGTTTGTGTCATAATAACCATAGGTAATGACCGCATCTTTGCTAATGTTTCCACTTCTAAACACTAGCTTTACTACTGGAGAATCTGTAATTGGAATATTAAAATGTCCAGTTACGTTATGAACATCCCAGTTAGTAGAAGTACCATTCAAAAAACAAAAATCAAAGACCAGCTCATCTTCGTACTGATTGGAAATAGACAAGAAATGTGCGGCTCCAGGGAAGTTGAATGCTAAACCAGGAGTTGGAGTTTCTTGGTTTTGGAATAAAGAACGTAAACTAAATTGTTCAACACGCATTTCTCTGTGACTTGCAAATGGAGCTTTTACAAAACCATATTTATTTAAGTTTGTAAAATTATACTCTGCAATCTCATATGCAGTACAAGAGAAAGTATGTAGCATTCTGCTCAAAGTATCATTGGGCGACAAGGAAGAATTCATTAATCGCACAATAAAGTTGCCCTCGCCAGGAGAGCGGAAAAGCTTGGGTTGTCCATTGTTCAACCAATCTAATACCGCCATTTTAAACTCGCGCTCTCGGCGGAAGTTGTCGCCTGCTAAATGAGTATCAAGGTCGTAAGCTGCGCCAGCGGCTTTTGTGCGGGTTCTCTCTGCGGTGTGCGATACTGATTGAATGCCTTTCATAAACAATTCGTTTGGATCGCTAAGCATTGAGATCAGTCCTGAGATTGGGAATTCTTGATACCGAACATTTCCATTGCGGAAAATAAAAGGATATTGACCTCCCAAAGTATCCATTTTACTTTCAAGCATAGTAGTTTTGAAAGATGATACCTTAGGATTAAAGCGAATATTTAGTTGACGTTCGCCGTCAAATAAAAAAGCATCTTCGAAATCTACATATACAATACCTTCTTTATTGAGCATTTTACTGCTATAAAGACCATTATCGTTAAAGGCTTGAAGTGCATACTTGTAAGAAACGCCCTGCTGAACAGTAAAGTCTTGCCACAAAAGTTTATCGGGATGTTCATTTACTAAGCCAAACTTATATAGCTCTTGCCAGCTTTCATAATCATCTTCATCTGAGCTCCTTATCAGCACAAAGCTACCTCTAACGGTTTTAGTTTGACTTTCTTTTGGAATTAAACGAATATCAACATAACCATCCTCTTGAATCATTACAGCTGATAAATCTGCGCAAATGTCAAAATCGACAGTCTCTATTGGCATAACTTTATAGGCTGGGCTAGCTACAACTAAGTTATTTAAAGTCGTAACTATATATTGCACAGTGTACCAATACCCTGGCTTTAAATTTTTAGTTACAATCCAAGAGTCGGATGATTCAAATTTTTCTGTGTCTAATGAGGTATTATGAATTTGATCGCCACTAGTTGCGACTAATGCACTAGCCTCATCATAGAGATCAAAGCGATAAGAATAAACCTTTTCGGTTTTATCTTGATTACTTCCCTTTTGTGAATAAACTCCAGTGTATTCATATTGATGAGTGTTGGACGTACTTTGGTCATCAAGGTTCTTAATGTAGATATTTGGACGAGCCGTACATTTCACTACACTTACATCGGAGTAATATCCGACGACACCCTTATATTTCCAAGCCAGTGCATCATACTCGCCATTTGCGAACGCCACTTGTACTTTATAATATTGTCCAACAGACACTAAATCTCCAATAGGAAACAAAGCTTTCCATTGGCCTGTCGTTGGATCATATTCAATATTGGTGCTTGCACGAGCGGGGTCACCATCACATAAAATCGTATTAGTTTGCACGGTTTTAAGAATGATTGCCATACAGTTAAACTGATTGCGACTAACTGCACGATTTAGCTGAAAAGGCACAACAAGCATATCTCCTTGAATCATGGCCGGTAGTGTCGCATTCACATAGGGAGGATATAGTTTATTATCCATTAATTTTTCTCCTTTCTCTCTTTGTAAAAAATATATACAAAATTAAGGCAGGCCGGCAAGCCTGCCTTAATTTAGCTAGTTAAAATTAGTCGATCATAAACATGAGAGCTTCCATCTGCCCAGTGGTAAGAGAAAGATCATCACCAAAGCTATCAATACTTACAGTATAGATATTTACTTCCTGTTCAAGACTAAGAAGGTCATTAAGTTCCTTAATAACGGTCTCTGCAACCTCATTAGAGAACTCAAACTGATTGGTCTCTTCATTCAAAGTGCCATACTTCTGAAGAATTTCTACTCGCGCCTTTTCGACTTCCTGTGCAAGAGTGGTAAGAGTAGCTCTATTCTTCTGCATATAGAAGTTTACCTTGACAGGTAGAACCTGCTTCTCGTCCTCAAATGCCTTGCCGAGAACAGTTGCAATGTTATAGATTTCGCTATTAGTCATAGTTTTCATAATTGTTATCTCCTTTTTATCTTATATATTAACTCTCTTCGGTAGAAGAATCTCCACCAGAGGAATTATTTTTTAATGTTTCAATTTCATTTTGAAGAGTTTCAATTATTCCTTCTAACTCTTCGATTTTGGATTCATATGTACTCGTTAGTACATAATTTGTCAATGAAGTCGTACTGCTTGTTACGAAATCAGCAATATCGCTATCACGCACAACATCATCAGGAATTGATGTTAAATAGCCTTTATTATTTAACGTTGTCTCAGTTACATATTTTTTATTATTAACCCAAGTTTGTGTCGCATAACCTGATAGTGCTTCTGCATAAGTCTTACACGTCTTGGGTACACCTCCACTGAAATACACTGGCTATGTTTCGCCTCCTAGACCATAAGGAGTTTTAGAAGTGTCAGTAAGCTGATGGGCTTTAAAGGCGAAGCCGATGCTAGTAATTTCACCCTCAGTCACTAAGCCAACAGTGCGGTTAATATACTGAGGCAAAGTCTCAGCATTGCTTTCATATCCAAATAATACGCAATCGGGCTTATTAAATCTAGCTGTATCTTGAACGATTAATTTTCCCGTTTGACCTGCTGACGCGCCTGAATTGGCAGCAATATAAAAGTTACCATAAACCCAAATATTACCACCGCCATTACCAAAGCTGATAAATGCGCCAGTAGTATTACCACTTGCATCCTTCGGTGCTGTACACAAATCGCCATAAGGCATCAATATATCGCCACTAAGATCAATACTGCCTGAAATAGCTGTATTACCAGAAATACTTGTGTTACCGTAGATGGTTGTATTGCCATATACCTTTAAATCCGCTTGGTTTGTGGTTCCTGGTGGTGATTGTACCTGTAATTTATCAACAACTGTTAAAGTAGTTAATGTTGCATTAACAGCTTGCAATAGGCCAGTAGTTCCATCAACTTTAAAAGTAGTATTTTCTTCGACTTTTGCAGTTATAGTTCCATCGTCTCCATTTAATGTTAATACACCTTTAGCTAAAGACTTTGGAGTAATTTCCCAGCCACCGATTGTACCAGAGGTGGCTGTCATTTCACCCCTAGCATTAATTGTGAATGCTGTACCACCGATTGATAAATTACCATCCTAATCCACATAAAATGAAGTTGCTTCAGTTCCATCATCTTTAGTAATTGTACCTAAAGTAATAGAACCACTTTTCATTGATACTTCTCCTTGATTGGTAACGCTAAAAATTGCATTACCAAGATCTGCTCCATTAACCCAGAAGTTACCATCAGCATCAACGTTAAACGCATTGTTATTAATTTTCAAGGCACCATCCCAAGCAATTTTAAAAGAAGGATTGCTGCGGTCACCAATAGCTAATGGTACGATAGAATCATAACTAGCATCAATTCGGAACCAATTTGTAGCGTTGGGACCATTTTCAGCATATGCTTCAAAAATACCGTCCTATAAATTGATTAACATACCAGTCAATGGCTTGGGAGTAATATTATCGTGTACTCTATCAGAGTCTTCATCCCACCAGTTGAATGACTTTAAAATATAATTATTGGTACCAATAGCTAAAACATCAATACCATTTGTATCAAAGTCATTGTTGCGGTAACGTACTCGTACCATATCGGCGGGGTCGCTAGATAAATATACATATGAACCAAGAGTCTTAGCATCTTTTCGGCTATCTTCGCCTCGCAGTTCAAAATTATAAGCTTGAATCTTACCTTGCGCAAGATTAAGTTTCATACCTGCGCCAGGGTCTTTCCCAACTTGATAAGAATTTCCAGACCATAGCTCAGATAGCTTAAAATCATTTGTCTGTAGATAATAGTCTGGAGTGCGCTCTTCATCGCCTTTGTCTCCAATATGAATTAGCTCCACACCCGTCTGACTCTTGATATAAAAATAAGGTGATTTAACATCAAGATGGACTTGGCTCTGTGTGCCATCGGTTTCATATAGACCATTATCATTCTTTTTAGTGCCAAGCATGTCAATAAATCCATCATCAAGATCAATCATCATGCCTGCTGTGCTTGGCTTATCGGTGTTTCCTGTGCGAGTCTGTTGATAAGAAGCACTACTGATTGAACCACTATTACCATCAAATAGAATTCTACCTCTACCTGATTTTCCTAAGAATGCCGTGCCATCAATATTAAATCCAAACGCTTGCGCACCGGCATGGAAACCATAAATACCGAGTCCGCTCTTATTATCTGGATTAAATTTCGCTCCAGCTTCAATGTCGCCCATTAAGACACCCTCAAATTGGTTGTCTTTGTTCTTGCGACCAGCACTAACCATAGTGGATAAGATTGTGCCATTTTCTTCATCTATTGTAAACTTACCATCCCAAGCGTTTAACATTGGTGATGGATATCTATTTTGAATAACTAAAATTGGTTGTGACCATACTACATCACTACCATTTGAACATTGCACATATGCGCAGTGTGAAGTTGCGTTTTTCTTGGCATCATATGAAATGTCTCCACCATCCACCCACATTGCGGCAGGTAGTAGTGCGCCCTTTGACAAGGTTGGTAAATACGCTTTAACTTCAGCAGGAGGGTTCGCTGTGTACAGCACATCCCAAGTTAACCCAGAAACTTCTCCGCTTTCTCCCTCTCCAGAAGGAGGAATTTGCTAGAAAATTTTATAGGGTTGTTTAAAATAAGAAGGATTACCTCCTTGCGAATCATAAACAACTGTACTTGCGCCCTCAACATAATAATCAGTATTAATTGAATATGGAATGGGGAAGAACGTAGTTAAATTAACTGTGCTTTCTCCATGTTGCATTCCTGGGACAGATACTTCCAAAATATCACACAAATCGCCTTCTTCTTTGAAGCTAACTAAACAATAGTAACCCTCTTCATCAGAGAAAGGACCAGTTACCTTATATCTACTATTCGAAACCTTTTGTTTAAGATTAACCCCAAAGCCTGAAACAGGAGTGTTGGTATTGTCATATAATGCAATGTTTAATCTCCAAGCATTATCTCCAATATTTTGAGGAGTAACTGCAGCTTGTTTAGTAGCAGGAGATACTGTTAAAGTATAATCTGTACCGCTTGTACCATAGCTTGAAAATGTCATAAGTATTTCGGTATGATACTTAATATCATTGTTAATTACAGTACAATAAATAGTATTTTGAGCTGCTGTTGGAGTATAATAATTTTTAATTCTGTAACAGAATTTTAAATCTTTTATATAGTCTTCAATTGTTTCTGATGTTAAACCATGGCCTATGGTCTTATAAAAACAAGCATACCCTTCACGATACATTTCAGAATGTCCAATTGAAGTAATGTCATTCGTAAAATTGTTTGCCGTATTCAAACTTAACAAATCAGTTAAGTCATAATCAAGCATTGTGGCATTTTCTGGTATATACCAATAAACTTGCGCGTTTACTAATGCCTTATTATCTACAGTACCATCACTATGTGCAAATGAAACATTGAGTTCTCGCTTAGTATATCGGTCTGCGCCGTTAATCAAAGTGTTAGCAATGCTATAACTTTGATAAGACTCCTATGAATTAGTGTCGTGATTAATAGTGATGTGGTCAGATAATAAAGCAGTAGCTCCATTAAGCACAGGTGACTAATTAGTAAAAGTAAGAGTATTACTTTCATATTTCTCATGATTGTAAAGAATAAGAACTTTAAATTCTTCTTTTTCCATATTTACAGCGTCACAAGAAATTACAATACCATCGCGAGTGTCTGTTGGCAATGGGGTCACTCGTTCCCAACCACGAGACATGAAATTATCTCCTGAGGCATTTGGATTATAACGATACCAGTAGATAGCATATCCATTATCATACGCAGAGGTATCAATTTCAACCCAAGCATTGAAAGAATAATTTGGTTGGAAATAAGCGGCTATTTGCCCTGCATTATTTTCCAAATCTTCTAAAGCTTTATTCCACTTACTACTTAAGTCGCTGAGTAAAGCAGTAATTTTTCTCTAAGAATCATCATAAATACCTTTATAGCCAGTATAACTGCCAGTTACCAAAGCGTGTAACTCAGGTAGAAATGTCGCGGAAGGATAAAATACTTTATACAATGCTTCAAAAAAGTCACTAAAGCCTTTATGATATCCGGGTTCGGTGCCTGGGTTGGTACCGTCGCCTTTAAATGTCCAAGAGCCACTAACCTATGTAGGTAAAATACCTTTGTTATGTTTTGCGGCTGCTTGATTTAGGGCATTCATATACCAGTCATAGCAGTCGTTAGCAACTTCGGTAAGATTGGTTTTTCCATTAAGACTTAAGGCTTGTTTACATACATAATCATCAATATTTTCTAAATAAGATTGAATACTTGTAATATCACATCTATTAATCAATGTTGACATTAACGCATGTAAATCTGTGCTTAAGCTTTTACTTACACCTAATAAAGTGTCTCTAATGGTTTTTGTCTCAGCCGCCAGAGACAAACCAATTTCATCCATTGGAATATCGTAATTTTGTTGCGCTTGCAACTTCGCATTATGACCTGCGACTTCCAAATATGAATCTTCATTAATCCATTTAACATTTCCGCTTGCATCTAATCCATCGTTAAATCCAATATACTAGCCATTTTCATCTTTGTTGTACCAAGCAAACTTAAGATGCTTTTCATTAGTAATAGCATTGGTTGTGCTGTCATTATCATATCGTAAATCATCAGTTGTGAATAGACGCACAGTTTCATCAGCAACATTAGTAACATCAGCACCAAAACCTATCTTAATGTTCTTGATTAGAATATTATTCATATTACTAATCTCATCAGGATATGTTAATGGAACTGAGTCAATAGTAGTTGTATTATGAGTAAAATTACCATCCTGATAAAATAGTAATTGTACACTGCTTAGCTTACCGACATTTGTAATGTCAAATTTTGCTGCTTGAGGAGTGTAGATGCCAAAAGAATAAGGGTTACCAAGCATTTGATTACTATCAAATAAACAGGTAACTGCGGGACCTGGTTCACCATTCGCCAACGTAGTCCCTAAAGATAACATCAAACCATAAGTACCTGATGTGATATTATAATTTGACAAAGTTGTTTTGAAGTCTGCTTGAATGTAAATTACATCATAAATTTGACTATTTGCCATCGCCGCAGTTTCTTCGGTAATGTCTGCGGTCCATAATAGAACACCTGTTTTGGTTGGAGCTCCGTTAACGGGACCAGTAGCCTGTAAGCCAAAAACATCGCTGTCTTGGGTGTTACAAATGTCACCAGACATTTTCAACACAGAGCTTAAAGGAGTCATATAAGTAATAGGAGTATTACTACTGTCTTTAACATACTTACCTATAATGAACTTCTCTTGTGTCGTATCGCCATTCGGTACTGAAACACGAACCTACTCGTCATTGCGATAGTTCGCATTTTCACATTTAGCCCAGAACTTCACTGAGCCATCGGTGACTTGGTATTCACCGTTTTTAGCTTTGCTATCATCAATGATAGTGCAAATAATTGTTTTATCATAAGAAAGTTGCTCAAGTCGCTTACCAATAACAGTATCAATCGCACCAAGCAACTAATTTACTACATTTTCTGAATTTGCCATTTAGGTTTCTCCTTTCTCTCCTTAATATCTATTATATCATAAAATTTTCGCTAAGTCAATTAATA
>JAEIGA010002726.1_pt1 | contig 27998 bp, 25 predicted proteins | sample 9270691 | NCBI WGS metagenome assembly JAEIGA01 (sample SAMN17057246, study PRJNA624740) | gut metagenome | biome: biome; isolation source: fecal sample | host: Bos grunniens | place: China: Xizang | collected 2019
CAACTCCCTCGTCGGGAATAATGCCGCACCAGTTCAATGAGTCAATGATGTATTTCTCTGCGCCAGGGACAAATCTCTGTGAATCGGTATCCTCAATACGGATAATGAAATCACCGCCTGCCTGTTTGGCGTAAAGGTAGTTGTATAGTGCAGTTCTTACACCTCCCATATGTAGGGGGCCTGTTGGGCTTGGTGCGAACCTTACTCTTCTTTTTCTTTCTGTCATAATTCTGGTCAATTGGGATGCAAATGTACTAATTTTCTGTTATTCCCGACAATTTCTTGTTTCTTCTTATATATGCAGGAACCCTCTCAAGTTCACTGATATCGTCTGAAGGGCCGATGATAAGGGCAGGCTTGCCTTCAGGCCTTACATAAATCTGCTCTGCAGGCGCTTCAACTGTATTTTCCTCGTGTAATGGTTCAGGATCGTCGGGATGATCATTTACAACCCATACATCGTCATCCAGAGTGTCGTCCGGAAGGTCTATCTGAGGAAGGCTGTTGATTTCAAATCCTGTTGCAACAATTGTTACACTGATTTTCTTTCCAATGCTCGGGTCATATACCACACCTCGCTTGAACTTGTTGAAGGCTCCACCGGTGAAGCTTCTTACCTGGTCCATAATTTGTGACAGCTCGGCCATGGTAAGTCCTCCATCCTCTTTACTTGAGGTGATGTTTACAAGGACACCTTTTGCGGTGGTAAGGTCGCAGTCGTTCAAAAGTGGTGAATCAAGGGCCTTCTGTACTGCATCAATTGCCCTGTCGGGACCTTCTGCCTCACCCATACCCATGATTGCCATGCCGCTGTTGTTCATAACCATCCTCACGTCTGCAAAATCCACGTTGATGAAACCTGGGCGGTTGATGATATCTGCGATACTCCTTACTGCTGTGCTCAATACCTCATCTGCTCTTGGGAATGCGTCAAATATGGTAAGTTCTCCAAATACATTGTAGAGCTTCTGGTTGTCTATTATAAGGAGGCTGTCTACATGTTTTTTCAGCTCATGTATTCCAAGTACGGCACGTTTGATGAAATCGTGTCCTTCATCGCGGAACGGGAGGGTTACTACCGCTACGGTAAGTTTGCCCATCTCTTTGGCAACCTGTGCAATTACAGGGGCTGCACCTGTTCCGGTACCACCACCCATACCGGCAGTGATGAATACCATCTCTGTGTTGCCCTGCAATGATTTGCGGATGTCTTCAATGGATTCTGTTGCAGCCTTGCGCCCTTTCTCCGGGTCACAACCCGCTCCGAGGCCTTTGGTAAGGTCTGATCCCAAGCGCAAGGTCTCAGGTACCTGGCTTGTCTTCAGTGACTGGATATCTGTGTTGCAGATCATGAAATCCACATCCTTTATGCCCTGGCGGTACATCTCAGATACCGCGTTGCATCCGCCTCCTCCAACTCCAATTACTTTAATGATGCTCTGGCTCATGTCCCATCCGTCGGGAATAATATTAAGATCTTCCATAATTATGCCTCGTTGTCTTTGAATACGTTGTCTGATTTGAATGTGTCAATTAGCCCTTTCCATCCTGCCCAAGGGTTCTTCTTGTTTTCTTTAGGCTGCTGTGTAGGCTCCTCTTTTGTCTCAGGTGCAGGTTTCTTCTCTACAATTTCTGTCTCTTCTTCCTTTGTTGGGGTTACAGGTGTGGTAGCCATGTATGCCTGACCTTCTTTTTCCATCTTCTCAAATCCCATGAGCACTAGTCCAACAGCTGTTGAAAGGTGTGGCTTTCCTATCTGTACCTCTATCTCGGACATTGTTCTGTACGGGTAGCCTATCCTGGTGTCCATTCCTGTTACAAAACGGGCAAATGCCTTGAGGTTGGCAAGCTGTGATGTACCTCCTGTAATTACAAGTCCGGCATTTATCCTCTCTTTGTAGCCCGATTTTTCTATTTCATACATTGCAGCCTCCAGAATCTCCTCAACTCTTGATTCAATAATCTCGGCAAGGTTTTTCATGTGGATATATTTGTCATCCCTTCCACCAATACCCGGTATGCGGATTTTTTTGTCGGGAGCAGTAGAACTCATGCATGAGCCCTTTTCAACTTTGAGCTGTTCGGCAGTTTTCAAGGATACGCCGCAGCCCTGCTTTACATCCTCGGTTATGCAGTTGCCTCCAAATGGTATAACTGCAGCATGCCTTACAACATTGTCCTGGATTATGAGAAGATCTGAGGTGCCGCCGCCAATATCCAGCAATGCAACTCCTACCTCCTTTTCGTCTTCATCCAATACAGCCAGGGCAGAGGCAAGAGGCTCCAGGATAACTCCTTTGAGGTTCAGCCTTGATCTTGTAATTACATTGCTCCTGAGCTGTGAAGAACTCTTTTTGCCTATAAACAGCTTGAAGTTTGAGAAAATGTTTCTTCCGCTCATTCCAACAGGCTCAGTGTTGCCCATGAAGTCATCTATGTTGTATGACTGTGGTATGGCGTGCAGAACCTCCTCTCCATTTTTGGAGAAACTGCTGTACATCTTCTCTGTGATTGCGTCAATCTCTGCTGCAGTAATGTCTTCGTCGGGATTAACCCTTATGGTCTTGTCTGTTCCCTGCTCACATCTTATGTTTTGGCCGGCTATACCAATGAAGACCTCGTTTATCTTCTCTCCAATGGCATTCTCAACATTCTGTACAATTGGTTTGATAGAATCTACCACATACTGTACATTCACTACCTCGCCTCTGCTTATTCCCTTGCTTGGGGCTTCGCTCATGGCAATTATCTTTATTCCGGCATCTGTCTTCTCTCCAACAAGACACACAACCTTGGAAGTTCCCAAATCTATGGCTGCAACTAGTTTTCTCATAACTCCAAGAGATTATTTATTGTTTTTTTTCTTATTTGTACTGCAAATTATCTGGTTTTTGTATTTCAAGTTTACTGAGCTGTATTTGTCCCATCCCTCCGCCGGGATGATGTGTTTGTAGAAGGTGTACAGCTTGTTGAACTTGTTCTCTATATCTGTAAGCTCTCCAAAAATTATCTTGTGGTTTCCAATTCTTGGCGAGAGTATTATCTCTCCGTTGGCATCTACGTATATCTGTTCAATCTGGGCGCTCCAGAACGGGTCGTTGCTCATGTAGTTGCCCAGTTCCATCATTTTCCCCATCCAGTTGTTGTCATCTTCCTGGGCCTTGCCCCTGTGGCCGTCGTTGAGGGTGAAAGGGATATTTCCGCTTACTATTGGCACATACGATGTAAATGCCGGCACCAGCGGGAATATGTATTGGGTCTCGTCTACGTAAAAGCCGCCGTTGCTGCTCTGTATCCTCAATACCGGTTTGCGCTGGGTGATGTCTATGTTAAGGCTGCCGTTACGGGTTATGCTTACCTGTGATTCCTTTATGGCGCTCCTTTGGTTGAGCAGTTTCTCAATAAGGTGGGTATTTATGTTCCCAACGGGCTGGCCTACACTTTTTCCGGTAAAGCCGTCAATGATCTCAAGCACTTCGTTCTTGGTTACAAAACGGTTGCTGGCGCTGTCGAGAAGAGTGATGGTCACCTCCTTGCACAGCTGTTTTGGCATCCCCTCCCTGTAGAGCTTCTCTGCAAAGAAGAAATAGCACCCTATTGCTGCAAAGGCAACGGCAACAACGAAATATATGAGAATCTTTTTCAGCATCTTATTTAATCCTCTCCTTCAACATTTCCTCAATTGGAACAATTAGCCTGTCAATATCACCGGCTCCAAATGTTACCATAATGTCAACCTCTTTCCCTTTAAGGTACTCAAGTGCCTCCTCCTTTTTGAGGAGAACCTTATTCCCGACAGTTACCTTGTTGAAAATTATCTCAGAGGTTACCCCCTCAATAGGTAGCTCTCTTGCAGGGTAGATATCAAGAAGGATAAGCTCATCCAGCATGCTCAGGCTCTGGGCGAACTCGGTTGCAAAGTCCCTGGTTCTGGTGAACAGGTGCGGCTGGAACATTGCTGTGAGCTTTCTGCCAGGGAACATGTTCCTTATGGAGGTGATTGCTGAGCTTATCTCCTCCGGATGGTGGGCGTAATCGTCTATGTATGCAATCTGAGGAGTGTTGAGATGAATATCAAATCTTCTCTCAACTCCCTGGAATGCAGCCAGTGCCTCTTTTACTTTCTGTGGATCCACGCCGCCCAGCATAGCTGCTGCTGCTGCTGCAATTCCGTTCTCCACGTTTACCCAGCCCGGTATTCCAACGGTACACCCTTCAAGGATGCCTGCAGGAATTGTTTCCCCTTTCAGGGTGGTAAACTGCGGGTATGCGAGGTCAAACTTGAAATATCCTCCCTGCTGCAGTTCTGTATTGCGTGGGCAGAAGTCTGCCTCCTCCTTGAACGAGTAGCTGTATACCTTTGCCTTTACGTTGCTCAAATCTATGGTTACACCTTTCTTCAGTATAAGGGCTCCGCTCTCTTTTATCTGTCCTGCAAACTCTGCAAATGCGTCCCTGATGGTGTTTACATCACCGTAGATGTCGAGGTGGTCTGCATCAGTTGAAGTGATGATTGCCACATCGGGGAAGAGCTGCAGGAACGAACGGTCGAACTCGTCGGCCTCAGCAACAAGTACAGGGTTCTTGCTTAGCAGCAGATTTGTATGGTAGTTCTTTGAAATGCCGCCAAGGAATGCAGAACACCCCTCGCCGGAGTGGGTATAAAGATGCGCAAGCAATGTGCTGGTAGTGGTCTTGCCATGTGTGCCGGCAACTCCAAGACATTTCTGGGTAGAGGCTATCTCACCAAGGGCACGTGAACGTTTGATGAGTCTGTAACCTTTCTCCTGAACATATACAAGTTCCTCCATATCCTTAGGGATGGCAGGTGTGTATATTACAAGTGTCTCCTCTATTTCGGCAGGAATGGCACCAATGCTGGGGGTGAAGTGGATCTGTATCCCCTCCTTCTCAAGATTGGCTGTAAGTTTGCTTGGGGTACGGTCGTATCCGCTTACATTGTATCCTGCATGGTTATAGTAACGGGCAATTGCGCTCATTCCTATACCCCCTATACCTATGAAATATACGTTCTTCATCTTATTTGTCTGCAAGTTTGAGGCATTCCTGTGCAATTGTGGCTGCTGCGTCCTTCTTTGCCAGTAATCCTATGTTCTTTTCCAGTTTCTTTATTTTTTCGCCATCTTTCAAAAGCTCCTCAAGGCAAGGGAGAAGCTCCTCTTTAGCTGCGGCATCTTTTATTATCATGGCTGCATCTTTGTTTACCAGTGCCATGGCATTGTGGGTCTGGTGGTCTTCCGCCACTACAGGTGACGGTACAAAGATGGTGCATTTTTCTGCCACGCAAAGCTCTGAGATGGTGCCTGCTCCAGCGCGGCTTACAACTACATCTGCTACTGCATATGCAAGGTCCATCCTTTGGATAAAGTCTGAATAATATACTCCCTGTGTCTCCTTCCCTTTCATGAAAGTGTCAATCTCCCCCTTGTATATCTTGCCGTGCTGCCAGATTACCTGGTATTCATTCTCTCCTCCAAACAGTTTTCCCCCGGCAACTGCCTTTTTCATACATTCGTTGAGAGTACGGCAGCCAAGGCTTCCGCCAACTACAAATACAGTCTTCTTCTGTGGAGAGAGGTTGTAGTAAGCATATCCCTGTGCTTTCTGCTCCGGTGTAGCCTTGTCTATATCTTTTCTTATAGGGTTTCCTGTGTTTAGGATCCTGTCCTTAGGGAAGAATCTCTCCATTCCGTCATAAGCTACACAAATCTTTGCTGCATCCTTTGCATTCTTGCGGTTTACCAGTCCGGCAAAGGAGTTCTGCTCCTGAAGGAGTACAGGTACTCCCATCTTGGCTGCGCTACCCACTATGGCAGCACTGGCATAGCCTCCAACACCAACTACGAGGTTTGGCTTGAACTCCCTGATTATCCTCTTTGCAATGTTTTTGCATCTGAGGTAATCTATGGCAACAGAGATGTTGGAAGGGGAGTAAAGAGGACGCTTCAGGCCTCTGGCAGGTATTCCTTTAATTTCATATCCAGCAGCGGGTACCTTTTCCATCTCCATCTTGCCCAAAGCACCTACGAACAGTATCTGTGCATCAGGTCTTGCCTCCTTTATGGCATTGGCAATGGATATTGCAGGGAAGATATGTCCTCCTGTTCCGCCTCCGCTAATTATTACTCTCAATTCCTTTTTCATCTCAAATTATTTGAACTGGTCTCCAGGACCCATTATTTCATACTCTTTGTTTTCTTCTGCCCCAACTGTGGCAACTTGTGCTTTTTCTGCTTCAACCCGGGCTGTTGCAGCGGTTGCTGCTTCCCTGTTTTTCTGTGAGCTTACATCAATGGTGCGGCTTACAGAGAGGATTATTCCAAATGCGCAGCTGAGAATTACCAGCGATGTTCCGCCAAGGCTCAACAGCGGCAGGGTGTGTCCTGTAACAGGAAGATAGCCCACATTTACCAGAATGTGCAGGGTGGCCTGTACCGTTATGAGCATTCCCAATCCTGCAACAGTGAGGGCTGTGAACACTTTCTTGCAGTTCTTTACCAGAATGATGCATCGGAACAGGAACCACAGGTAAAGGAGGATTACACCTATTCCCCCGGCAAGTCCGTACTCCTCAATTATAATTGTAAAGATATAATCCGAGTATGGGTGGGGTAGGAAGTACCGTTGTGTACTTTTGCCCGGTCCTTTTCCAATTATTCCTACAGATGATATTGCCACTTTGGCCATATCTGCCTGGTATGTCTTGTCTGCCTCTTTCTGTTTCTCCTCGGCTGTCATGTCCGCCTCAATCTCTACACCTTTGGTGAATTTTGTAAGGCGGCTCATTGCTGTGTCAAGCCTTGAGAAAAGGGTGAGGCCGCACATGTGGAGAATTATGATAAGTACCAGCATTCCTCCGGCTATTCCTCCAGCCTTAAAAATGTAGTTCCATTTTACCCCTGCTATAACCAGCATCATAAAACTTATCATTCCAACAAACAATGCTGCTGATACACTTCCAATAAGGATAAGGACGCAGGTTACACCTACAGGGGCCACTATCCTTATGAGAAACTCCTTGAAGGTATCCAACCGGGAGACCTCCAGGGCTCTGGCCAAATAGAGCACTATGGCAATCTTGGCCATTTCAGTAGGCTGGAAAGTGGTGAATCCCAGGTCTATCCATCTTTTGGCCCCGTTGATCTCCACTCCAATCACGGGGGTGAGGGCCAGGAGTACCACACTTATGCCAAGAATGAAGTTGGCGAGTCCCCTATACCATCCCAAAGGGATCTTGTAACATATGTACAAGGCTACAAGCCCCATAAATACAAACTGTATCTGTTTTATCAGGAACGCAAAGTTGGTAGTCTTCTCCTTATATGCCAATGAGCTGCTTGATGAGTAGATAAGGGCAATGGAGATAAGTGACAGAAGGAATACCACTGTCCAAATCACCTTGTCTCCATTGAGCCTGCTCAGCATAGACTCACGTTTTTCTACATTTGCGTTTTCCATATCTTTTTACAAATTCCTTACAGCTTCCTTAAATTGTCTGCCCCTGTCTTCATAGCTCTTGAAGAGATCAAAGCTTGCGCAGCAAGGTGAAAGCAATACTGTCTCACCCGGCAAAGCCAGCTCGTATGCCTTTGCTACTGCATCTTGTGCAGACTGTACATCAAGGATCACATCCACTTTGTCTGCAAAGTTCTCATGCAGCTTCTCGTTGTGCAGGCCCATACATATAAGTACCCTCACTTTGTCCTTTACAAGGTCATAAAGAGGAGAGTAATCGTTTCCTTTATCTTTTCCTCCGGCAATCCACACTACAGGGGTTGTCATGCTGTCGAGCGCGTACCAGGCGGAGTCTACATTGGTAGCCTTGGAGTCGTTGATGTACATTACGTTCCTTATCTTGAGCACTTTCTCCATTCTGTGTTCTACGCCGGTAAATGTCATCAGGCTCTCGCGGATTACCTTCTTGTCTATCTTTATGGCTTTAGCCGCAATTGCTGCTGCCATTGAGTTGTATACGTTATGTTTGCCCTGCAGTGCAAGCTCTTTGAGGTACATGAAATCCACCTCTCCGTTGAACTTCACACACATCTTGTCATCCTGCACATATGCACCCTCCTCAACCTGCTGTTTCTGTGAGAACGGGAGCATCTTGGCTCTTGTTACAATCTTCTCAAGCTCACCTATGGTTACAGGGTCGTCCTGACAGAAGATGAAACAGTCCTCCTCTTTCATGTTTCTTGTTATGCGGAACTTTGAGTTTACATAGTTCTGCATTTTAAAGTCGTAGCGGTCGAGATGGTCTGGTGTAATGTTCATGATTATGGCAATGTCTGCCTTGAAAGTATACATTCCATCCAGCTGGAAACTGCTCAGCTCCAATACGTAGTAATCATAGTTGCATGTAGCTACCTGATATGCGTAGCTTTGGCCTATGTTGCCGGCCAAGCCAACATTCAGCCCCGCATTCTTGAGCATGTAGTAGATGAGCGAGGTTGTGGTGGTTTTTCCGTTGCTTCCTGTTATGCAGATTTTCTTTGCGGAGTCATATCTTCCTGCAAATTCAATCTCGGAGATGATGCTGATCCCCTTCTCCCTTGCGGCAACAAGAAGTGGAACATTGTCGGGAATACCTGGGCTTTTGATAATTTCATCTGCGTTGAGGATCTTGTCAAAAGTGTGGCCTCCTTCTTCCCACTCAATTTCCCATTTGCCTAGGGTGGCCTTTACCTCCTCTTTGAGAAGGCCATTGTCGCTTAGGAATACTTCAAATCCCTTTACTTTTGCAAGAACGGCAGAACCTGCGCCGCTCTCTCCACCTCCAAGAACAACAACTCTTTGCATGACTGTTAACGTATTTTAAGTGTTATTATTGTTATTGCACAAAGCAAAATGGTTATAATCCAGAATCTTACTACAATCTTTGCCTCAGGCCATGCCTTTACAGGTCTCTGGATGAGTGCAGGTATTCCCTCTTTCTGGAAATGGTGATGCAGCGGGCTCATCTTAAAGACTCTGTGACCCTCGCCGTATTTTTTCTTGGTGTATTTGAAGTAGTACCTCTGCATAATTACAGAGAGACTTTCAACAAAGAAGATTCCGCACATTACAGGAATAAGCAGCTCTTTTTTGAGGATTATTGCCGCAACCGCAATGATTCCTCCCAAGGCAAGGCTGCCGGTGTCTCCCATAAATACCTGGGCAGGGTAGGTGTTGTACCAAAGGAATCCAACCAGAGCTCCAATGAATGCCGACATGAAGATTACCACCTCACCGCTGTGGGGAATGTACATAATATCAAGGTATGAAGCATAAATTGTGTTTCCCGACAGGTATGCAAGGATTGCAATTGTAATTCCAATGAATGCAGATACTCCTGTAGCCAGGCCGTCCATGCCGTCTGTAAGGTTGGAACCGTTGGATACTGCTGTGATAATGAATATGATTACAGCTACGTAGATTATTCTTGTGAACAGCTCTCCAAATTCTCCGTCAAATGGGTTCAGCCATGAGTAGTCGAACTGGTTGCCTTTAAAGAAAGGGATGTTTGTGAGTGTTACATCCAAGTGTGTCTGCTCGCTCATGCATAGTGCAATACCCACTACAAGGCCAAGTGTTACCTGCCCTATAATTTTGTATTTGCCGCTAAGGCCGTCCTTGTTTTTCTTGAAAACCTTTATTGAATCATCCAGGAATCCTATCAGTCCAAGCCATACTGCAGATACAATAAGTAGCTGAATGTAGATGTTGGTGAGGTTGCCAAACAGCAGCGCAGGAATCAGGATTGACATGATGATTATGATACCGCCCATAGTGGGGGTACCTTTTTTCTGCATCTGTCCCTCTAGCCCCAAGTCTCTGATCTCTTCTCCAATCTGCTTTTTCTGCAGTTTTCTGATTATTCTCGGACCTGCGTACAGTGCAACCAGCAGAGCTGTCATCAGTGCAATGAGAGATCTGAACGTGATGTACTGCATCAGTCCTATTCCTGGAAAATCCACTCCAGCGTTGTTCAAGTATTCAAATAGATGATATATCATTTTATTTTTCTTTTATCAGTTTTTTGCCTCTTTCTGCATTGCGAAGGACTCTTTTATTATCTCTTTGTCATCAAGGTGGTGTTTTACACCGCCAATTATCTGGTAGTCTTCGTGTCCTTTTCCAGCCACAAGGATGATTGATCCAGGTTTTGCTGTAAGGATTGCGGTACGGATGGCCTCAGTTCTGTCGGGAATAAAAAGGGATTTTGCTTTTCCTTTTATATCCATTCCTGCTTTGATATCTGCAATGATCTCCATTGGATCCTCAAAGCGCGGGTTGTCTGAGGTTACTATTACCCTTCCTGCGTATTTTGCGGCAATTGCACCCATTTCCGGCCTTTTGGTTTTGTCGCGGTTGCCTCCGCAGCCAAATACGCATACAAGGTCTCCCTGAGGATCAAGCTCCTGAAGGGTCTTGAGTACGTTTTCAAGTGCATCGGGAGTGTGGGCATAGTCTACTGCTGCAATTATATCGTCCTCGCCTTTAAAATATTCAAGCCTTCCTGCTACCGACTGCAGTCTGCTCATTGCTGTTATTGTCTCCTCCTCTTTGGCTCCCAAAAGCATTGCAGTTCCGTATACTGCGGTAAGGTTTGCGGCATTGTGGGTTCCTATGAATCTGCACCATACCTCGGTGTTGTTTATATTCAGGAGCATCCCTTCAATGGTCTTCTCAAGGATTTTTACCCTGAAGTCTGCCCAGTTGCGGCAAGAGTAAGTGCTTATGGCAGCCTTGGTGTTCTGTACCATCACTTCACCGTTACGGTCATCTATGTTTGTGAGAGCGAACGCATCCGGTGCAAGGGTGTCGAACAGCATTTTTTTGCAGGCAAGGTAGTTGGCAAAGGTCTTGTGGTAATCTAGATGGTCGTGGGTGAGGTTTGTGAAAACTGCACCGGTGAAGTGGATTCCTTCAATCCTCTGCTGGTCTATTGCGTGCGAGCTGGCTTCCATGAAGCAGAACTCACACCCCTCATCTGCCATCTGGGCAAGCAGGCGGTTGAGCTCTACCGGGCCAGGTGTGGTGTTGAGGGTTTCGTATCTTTTTCCCCCTACATAGTTGGCAATTGTGGACAATAGTCCGCAAGAGTAGCCCAACATTGTAAAGAGCTGGTATAACAGTGTTGCAATTGAGGTTTTGCCATTAGTGCCGGTTACTGCTACAACTCTGAGCTTTTCAGACGGGTTACCGTAGAAGTTGGCTGCAATGTGTGCGCAGGCTTTGCGGCTCTCTTTTATGAGTATGAACTCTGCATTGTTCTCCATATCTGCAGGAATCTCCTCGCATACAATATGGGTTGCGCCGTTCTCAATGGCCTTATTTATATAAGTGTGTCCGTCGGTATCGGCACCCCTTACTGCCATGAAAAGGGATCCTTTTGTGCAGGAACGTGAGTCACAGCTTATGTGCTCTATCTCTGCCTCATTGAAAGATGAGCAAAGCTCTACATTATGTAACAGTTTACTTAGTTTCATTTTCTTTCAATATTAATTTTATTGTTGAACCCCTCTCAAGTTTTGTTCCAGCTGCAGGCTCCTGGCTCACAACCTTTCCATATCCCTCAAAAGTTACTTTATATCCGTTGTTCTCCAAAAGGTAGAGGGCATCCTTCAATCCCATATTTACTACATTCACCAGAGAATCATTGTCTGTTGAGAAGTTCATGGCAAGAATTCTGCCGGAGGTATCCTTTTTGAATTTTGCCCATCCCGACGAGTTGCTCTCCCTTATATCAATCTTTTCGTATTCAATTCCCAACTCCTGCAAAACCTTGTCCTGTGCATCCAGCCTGCCGGTTGCAAGGTGGGGTTTGCTGCCGCATCTTTTTTTGCCGTCGAGAACAGGCTCCCAGTCATTGCTGGTTGAGTAGATGTGGTCTGCAATCTGTTTGAAAACAGGACCTGCCCAGCTGCCTCCGTAGAAGTTGCCTCTTGTTTCACCTGAGTAGAGGACAACTATTGCAGAGTATTTGGGGTTGTCGGCAGGGAAGAATCCGGCGAATGATGCCTGGTATCTTCTGAATCCGTTCTTTTCGTATCCTATTTTTCCACCAAAGGCTATGCGGGATGTTCCTGTTTTGCCGCCAATCTGGTAGTTCTTGTTTTTCATGAACTTTCCGGTACCTACCTCAACTACATGGATGAGGGCCTTTCTTGCCTCCTGTGCGGTTTTCTTTGAACAGATTGATCCGCTCATCTCCTGAGGGCCGAAGTTTTTTACAACCTCACCGTTCTCCTGATAGTTCTCAATGAAGTATGGCTTCATCATCTTGCCATCGTTGGCAATGGCATTGTAGAATGTGAGTGTGTGCAGTGGGGTTAGGAGTGTGGCATAACCTATGGCCATAGATGAGAGGCTGGATCTGCTCCACATTGCATCTCCCGGACCATAAATGGATGAGCGGGCCTCACCTTGGATATCCAGGTTGAATCTTTCACCAACTTTCATGCTGTTGAGGCGGTCTACATACTGCTGCTCCTTACCCTCGTAGTAGGTGGTTGCAAGTTTTGCAAATGCTACATTGGAAGATTTTGCAAGGGCCGTCTTTACGTCCATCATGCCGTATGCGTGGGTGTCTGAGTATGTGTGTCCGCCGTAGCTCCATTTTCCGTTTCCGCCGTCAATAGGGTCTTCAAGGGTTACATATCCATCTTCAAGCAGTGCCACAAGGGTCATGAGCTTGAACACGGAGCCAGGCTCAGTAGCATCGCCAATGGCGTAGTTGTAAGACTCGTCATAGCTGTCGCCCATCTTTTTCATGTTTGCAATTGCCCTCACGGCACCGGTTGCAACCTCCATCACTATGGCTGTACCACCCTCAATGTTCATTCCTTTTGCAAGCTGCTCCCTCAAGGCTTTTTCTGCTGCCTCCTGAATCTCTATATCTATTGTTGTCTGTATGTCGTATCCGTCTTTAGGGGCAACACCCTCCACACCTGTTACTGGTCTCCACTCTCCACCAAGCATTTTCTGGATAGTCTGTTTGCCGGGGGTTCCTTTAAGGTAATAATCGCATGTGCCTTCAATGCCTACGCCAACACCCTCTGTGTTTATGAACCCTATAGTTCTGTAGGCAAGTCTGCCGTAAGGGTTGTTCCTCTTGTATTTCTGCTCAACAATGATTCCTCCCCTGTTTGCTCCAAGCCTGAAAATTGGGAATTTCCTTATCTCGGCAAGTTCGGCATAATCTACAAGCCTGTTTCCTATGGTTTTGTATCTCTTTCCGTCCTGTCTTGCCTTAACAAGCTCCTTTTTGTACTCTGAGGCTTTCTTGTTCTTGTAAAAATCTGCAAGTGAGCGGCTCAGTGCATCTATGTATTTGTTGAATGTGTCCTGGTTTGAAACGGTGCAGTCCATCCTTATCTGGTAATAAGGTACAGAAGTGGCCATTGGCCTGCCGTCCCTGGCAAGGATATCGCCTCTAATGGCCTCAATGGTCTCCTCTTTATATGCAATGTCTACAGCTTTAGTGTCGGTAGGGTTGATAAACTGCAAATAGATAATCTTTCCCACAACCGCAATGGCTATGAGAACAAACAGCTTATAGAGAAAAGCCATTTTTTTGAATATCCCGTTTATCTTTTCCATTATCTCCCGTATCTTTTGGCCAGTTTTACAGCCTTGGCAGGTGTAACCGGCTTCTGAAGAGTTGAGTTGTGTTGTTTGAGTCTCTCCTCAACCTCGTTTCTTTTGCTCAAATATTGCAGTCTGGCAGCCTTTGCAGTGTAGTCTGCCTTAAGGTTTTTCAGCTCCCTCTGGTTGCGTCTCATTGTCATTTGGGTCTTCTCTACAGCAAGGTTGATGGAGATGAACCCTATCACCAGAACAAACAGATATATAATGAAATATTGGTCAACCGTCTTTAATCTGCTTAAGATTTGGCCGCCCAATATATCACTTGCAAAATTGAATTTGCGTTTATTTTCCGTTTCGCCCATTATTCCTTTTCTGTTAGTTCTGCAATTCTCAGTTTGGCGCTTCTGCTCCTGGTGTTTGAGGAGATCTCATCCTCTGCCGGGAGTATTGGCTTCCTGTTTATTTGTGTGAAAGGGGAGAGGCTTCTTCCGTAGAAATCCTTCTCCTCGTTTCCCTGTATGTTTCCTGTCTTTATAAAGTTCTTCACCATCCGGTCTTCAAGGGAGTGGTAGGTGATTACCGACAGTCTTCCTTGTGGTTTGAGGCAAGCCAATGTGCCAACAAGAAAATCCTCAAGTGCCCTCATCTCCATATTCACCTCAATTCTCAATGCCTGATAAAGTTTTGCCAGGAACTTGTGCTCGTTGAAGCTGTTGTACAGTTTGGCTACAGCTTTGCTCAAATCACCGGTGGTTTCAATGGGGGCATTCTCCCTGGCCTTGCATATCATCTCTGCAGCTTTCCATGGCTTGTCAAGCTCTCCGTATATCTTAAAGATGTTTGAAAGCTCCTCCTGAGAGTATGTGTTCACTACATCTGCGGCGCTCTTTCCTCCAAGCTGGTTCATTCTCATGTCCAGCGGAGCATCAAACCTGAACGAGAAACCTCTCTCTCCTGTGTCAAACTGGTGTGAAGAAACCCCAAGGTCTGCAAGGATACCGTCTACCTTTCCTGTGAATCCCAAAGCCCTTACAAAATTGTGCACAAATCTGAAATTGTTATGCACAAGAATAAGCCTCTTGTCTTCTGGGGCGTTTCTGATGGCATCGCTGTCCCTGTCAAATGCTATGAGCTTTCCTTTTGGGCCCAACCTCTCCAATATCTCACGGCTGTGTCCGCCTCCGCCAAAAGTGGCGTCTACAAACACTCCGTTCCTGTTCTCCTCAATATTGAGGGCGGTTACGCTTTCATTTAACAATACCGGTACGTGATACTGAGACATTGTGCTGGGTTTTATTGGTTTCTCTTATCTTCTAGCCCAAAATGTTCTGGGCAAGGTTTATGAACTCCTCGGAGCTCATCTGTTTCTGGCTGTATTTTTCTTTAGCCCAGATTTCAATCTTGTGGTCGCATCCTACAAAGATTATCTCCTTTGTTGCCCCTATACTCTCCAAAATCTTTTTAGGGATGGTGATTCTGCCAAGTTTCTCATCCGGTTCAACAACCGCCCTGTCTCTCATGTACTCCCTCCAGAACTCTGCATGCTCCTTTCTGAAGAAATTCAGTTTTGATTTCACCTCATCAGACTCCTTCTCCCACTGGGCGTAAGTGTACATCTGCAGGCAATCTTCAAAAATGTCTTTCTTTACTACAAGAACTATTTTCTCGCTGGGATCAAAGACAGACTTGAAGGCAGAGGGAAAAATCATTCTCCCTTTGTCATCAATTTTTACGCTGTATTCGCCTATAAATTTTGCCATTGTCTGCCTCTCTTTTTTATATAATGACGGTTGATGCAAAATTACAACACTTTTTACAGATTTTTCCAAAAACTTCCACTTTTTTCCACAATTTTATCAACATTTTAAAAATCAGACTTATCTTTACATCCCGATAGGGTAAAGAAGAGTTTTGTTAAAGTTGAAAAACAAGTTTTCATAATGAGATTTTTATTGGCTATTCTGGCAGTTTTGTGCTTCGTAAGTTGTTCTGATACAGGTAAAAAGCAGGTGCAGGAGATGGAAGTGAAAGACGTTCCGGCTGAACTTGTCTGGGGTGTGGATGCAAACAAGTACGATGTGGAGCCTATGGAGGTGAAAAAAGGGGACTATTTTGGCACAATCATGGAGGATTGCGGGGTTGGTGCGAGTTTGGTGCCGCAGATCCTTTCAGCCTCAAAAAATATCTTTGACCTTACCAGAATCAAGCTTGGAAACCGGTACGAAATTCTGAGGGAAAAGGACTCCGTTGCAGCGGCCGCTTTCTTTGTTTATCAGATAGACAATCTCAATGCCGTTGTGGTATCACTTAAGGACTCAATCTATGCATATTCTTACAAAAAGCAGGTGGAGCCGGTACTCAAGAAAGCCGGGGTTACAATATCAACATCATTGTGGAATGATGTGCAGAAGGCCGGTATACCTGCAATGATGGCCCTCAAACTCTCTGATATCTATGATTGTACTATAGATTTTTTTGGTCTGCAGAGCGGAGACTCGTTTGAGGTAATGTATGAAGAACTGCAGCACAATGGTGAATATATGGGGCTTGGAAACGTATATTACGCGGAGTTCATGCATGCCGGCAAACAGTACAATGCAATAAGATTCAATGCTGGAGAGAACAGCAGTATGTACTGGAACGAAAAAGGTGAGAGCCTGAAGAAGGCCTTTCTCAAAGCTCCGCTTAACTTTACAAGAATCAGTTCAAGGTTCACTTATGCCCGCAAACATCCGGTGTTGAGAATTGTACGCCCTCATACAGGTGTTGATTATGCGGCTCCTAGCGGAACGCCTGTGGTGGCTCTTGGAGACGGTGTGGTAACCCATAGAGGATGGGCCGGTGGTGGAGGAAACACCATAAAGATAAAGCACCCAGGTAATTATGTAACATCATACATGCACCTTAAAGGGTATGCAAAGGGGATAGTTAAAGGGAGCCGTGTTTCCCGAGGACAACTCATTGGCTATGTTGGAAGTACCGGACTCTCTACCGGACCTCACCTTGATTTCAGAGTGTACAAGAACGGCAAGCCTATAGACCCTCTTAAGATGGAGAGCCCTAGTGTGGAGCCTGTATCAAAAGAAAAAATGCCCGAGTTCCGCTCCCAGATGGAAAGATATGCATTCCAGATGGACAGCCTTGGAGCAATGGGGCATCTTTACAGATATCTGAATATCCTCAAATAGCTATTTCTTGCGGATAAGATTCATTCCGTCCCTTAGCGGAAGAATCACATTCTCAACCCTTGGATCATCCTTCACCATCTGGTTGAAGCGGATGATTCCCTGTGTCTGTGCATCCTGAGGCACAGGCTCCTGATAAACCTTGCCATCCCACAACACATTGTCCGCCAGGATATAGCCACCAGAAGGAACCATATCAAAAACAAGCTCGTAGTATGCAGGGTACTCCCTCTTGTTGGCATCAATGAACACAAGGTCATACATTTTTCCTTCCTGTTTCAGCTTCCCGACAGTCTCCTTTGCATCTCCAAAATGCATAGTAATCTTGTCCTGCAGCCCGGCCTTCTCATGAGCCTGCAGAATGAGGTCCTCAAGTTCGTCGTTGAGCTCCAGAGAATCAAGATGTCCGTCTTCCCTCAAGCCTCTTGCAAGGCAGATTGCCGAGTATCCGGTAAAAGCACCTATCTCAAGGATGCTCTTGGGGCGTATCATCCCGCTGATCATCTCAATAAGTTTTCCCTCTACAGGTCCGCACAGCATTCTGGCGTGGTTGGTCCTCAGATTGGTCTGCTTCTGCAGCCACTGCAATACAGGATCCTGCTCCTGTGAGAAATTCAATAAATATTCGTTAAGGTTCATTGTTCTGCTTGTTAATTGTAAATGAGGGTGCTCATCCTTTCCCATAACAGCACTTCCCTGGCAACCTCCTGTAGCTCCCGTGCGGTGATTGACTCAATTTTCTGCCTCATCTGATCAAAGGAACTGATCTTGCCGTAAACCAGCAGGGACTTGCCCATTGAAAGGCATTGCGCCTCCGCATTGTCCTGGGCTATTGAAAGTTGTCCTATCAGCTGCTTTTTGGCGGCCTTCAGTGCGGCAGGGGATAGCGGAGTCTCAACAAGTTTGTCGAGCTCTTTCTTTATAAGTCCCAGACATTTGTCTATATCCTCCTTGTCGCACCCGAAATAGATGCTGAAAATACCTGTGTCTGAATATGGGGTGTATACCGCTTCCACGTTGTATACCAGCCCGTGCTTTTCCCTTAAAGACATATTCAGCCTTGAGCCCGAAGCGGGACCTCCAAGGATATTTGTAAGCAAAGAAAGCGGTATTCTCTTTCCGGTGTATGTGTTGTATGCGCGGCATCCCACAATACAGTGCCCCTGGTGGCTCTTTTTGGCTGCAACCTTGTGGAATGGAGGGGCATCCGGCAGTGTTCTGTCGGGAATAAGGAGAGCAGGCCCGGCAGAAGGCATACCCTCCTCAATTATCTCAAGTCCAATTCCTTCCCCGTAGTATTTGGCGGCGGATTTTTTTACAAGTTCCACCACTTTTTTCCTGGATGCGGCCCCTACAACGGTAAATACCATGTTGTTGGGGGTAAAGAAACGCCTGTTGTAATCCTGCATTATCCGGGAGTTTATCTTCTTGAGTGTCTTCTTCTCTCCAAGAATCTGCATCTGAAGTGGGTGTCCCTCAAACAGCAGCTGCTCAAAATGCTCATATATGCAATCTGCGGGAATATCCTTGTAGGAGACAATCTCCTCTATAATCACATCTCTCTCTTTCTCCAGCTCCTTCTGCGGAAAAGTTGATGTAAAGGCAAGCTCAATAAGCAGGTCTATGGCCTTTGGAAGGTCCTCTCCAAGAACGGTTGTGTGCAGGACAGTTTCCTCTTTTGTGGTATATGCATTCAGCTCTCCTCCAACCTTTTCCAGTGCATTGTTGATACTGCCGGCCTTCCTTTTCAGAGTCCCTTTAAAGAACATGTGCTCCGTAAAATGGGCCAGCCCGTTGTATGCCGGATCCTCGTCGCGGGTGCCGCATTTTGCAGACAAAGCGCAATATGCAACAGGCGAAGAAGTCTGTTTGAATGCAATTCTCAATATATCGTTTTTAGTGCTCTCCATTGCGGTATAAAAATCTCTGCAAAATTAGAAATTATTCTTATTTTTGTAGATTATGGAGAAATTTATAGTATCGGCACGCAAATACAGGCCCAACAACTTTTTGAGCCTGATTGGACAGGACAGCATAGCTGTAACACTAAAGAACTCTATCAAGAGAGACCAGCTTGCACATGCATATCTGTTCTGTGGTCCGAGGGGTGTGGGAAAGACCTCTACGGCCAGAATATTTGCAAAGACAATCAACTGTATGAATCCGGGTGCAGACCTGGAGCCTTGTGGGGAGTGTGAATCATGTTTGTCATTTGCCCAGGGCCGTTCATACTGTATCCATGAACTTGATGCGGCATCAAACAACTCTGTAGATGATATCAGACTCCTTACAGAGAAGGTGATGATTCCGCCGCAGATTGGCAAGTACAGCGTGTATATTATTGATGAGGTGCACATGCTCTCATCAGCAGCTTTCAACGCCTTCCTCAAAACCCTTGAGGAACCGCCTGCACATGCAATTTTCATCCTTGCCACTACAGAGAAGCACAAAATACTCCCGACAATCCTTTCACGTTGCCAGACATACGACTTCAACCGTATCTCTGTAGAGGACATTGTGAAGAACATCTCCTCAATTGCAAAGCAGGAGGGGGTGAAGATTGACCTTGAGTCACTGCACGTGATTGCCCAGAAGGCCGACGGTGCAATGAGGGATGCCCTCACACTGTTCGACCAGTGCGTTGCATTCTGTGGAACTGAGATTGAGTATGCTTCGGTAATCAGAAACCTGAATGTGCTCGACCACGAGTACTATTTCAACATAATTGAGAGTGCCCTTAGCGGAAACTTTGCAAAATCACTTCTTCTGTTTGACGAGATCCTTTCAAAGGGATTCAATGCCCTCTATTTCATAACAGGATTGAGTTCACATTTGAGGAACCTGCTGGTGTGCAAGGATGCATCAACTGAGAAGCTCCTTGAGATGGCACCGGCTTTGGCCCAGAGATACAGGGATCAGAGTGCCAAGATGAGTGTGAGATACATCTATGAGGCGCTTGGCCATACTGTCAAATGCGAAAGCGATTACAGGGGAAGCAGCAACCAGAGGCTTTTGGTAGAGTTTTTGCTTGTGAAACTTGCACAGTTGCAGGCGGCAACAGCTCAGGCTGCAGCTGCGGTTCCGGCTCAGGCTGCAGCTCCGGTTCCAGTTGAGGTTGCGGTTCCGGCTCAGGGTGCGGCTTCGGCAGTATCGGTTCCAACTCCTGTTTCGGCAACGGTTTTGCCGTCGGCTGCGGTATCATCTTCAGCACCGGCAGGGGCAGGACAGTCTGTTAAGCCGTTGCAGCCTGCAGCTCAGGAGGAGGCTGCTACTGTTCAGGCAACCCAGGTTCAGGCAGCAGCTGTGCCGCAGAAGGCGCAAACTCCTCCTGTGGCAGAAAAGCTTGTGAAGAAGGCACAGGGAGGTATCTCAATCAGCAGTATCATAAAGAAGGCGCAGAGCGCACCTAAGAGCCAGCAGCAGGAGGCGGTGACAGGAAACGAGCCTGTGACAATGGAGAAACTGAGAGTAGCGTGGGGCAAGATGGCCCAGGCCCAGACCCAGTTCCCAAGGCTGGCTACAGCAATTAAGCAGACAGAACCTATCCTTAAGGAAGATGGCCTTACAGTGGTGTTCAAGGTGGGAAACAGTGCACAGCAGAGTTGGATTGAGAAGAATTCATTGCCTCTGCTGATAGGATTCCTGCAGAAGGAGCTGAACAACGGAGAGGTGAAGATAGTTGTGGAGGTAATTGAAGTTGCGCAGCAGAAGAAGGTTCCGTACACTGCATATGAGAAGGCGGAGCAGATGCGCAGGAATTACCCTCAGGTAGTAGAATTGACAAAAGATTTGGATTTAGATATTATTTAGAATATGCGTTTATATTGTAAAGACCTTGTAAAGATATATGGCAAGCGTACCGTAGTAAAAGGGGTGTCGTTTGAGGTTAACCAGGGAGAGATTGTGGGACTGTTGGGACCTAACGGAGCCGGCAAGACTACCAGTTTCTATATGATTACAGGATTGATAAAGCCTAATAGTGGAAGAATATTCATTGATGATGAGGAGATTACAGATCTTCCTATGTACAAGAGGTCCCAGAAGGGCCTGGGTTACCTTGCCCAGGAGGCATCCGTGTTCAGGAAGATGAGTGTGGAGGACAACATTCTTTCGGTAATGGAGCACACAGACCTCACCAAAGAGCAGTGCCATGAGAGGCTGGAGAACCTTATTGCAGAGTTCAGATTGGAGAAGGTGAGGAAGAGTTATGGAATTCAGTTGTCGGGAGGAGAAAGAAGAAGATGTGAGATTGCCCGTGCACTTGCAGTTGACCCTAAATTTATTCTTCTCGACGAACCTTTTGCAGGTGTTGACCCTATTGCGGTGGAGGATATCCAGCACATCATTGCAAAATTGAAGAAAAAGAATATTGGTATCATCATCACAGACCACAACGTGCATGAGACCCTTGCAATTACAGACAGGGCATACCTGCAGTACGAGGGAAACATTTTCCAGAGCGGTACCCCGGAGGAGCTTGCAAACAACCCTGAGGTGAGGAAACGTTATCTTGGAGAGAATTTTGAGTTGAGGAAGGCGGTATTGCGCAAGCGTGATGAGGATGATGAGTAAATTTATGCAGCTATGAAAAAATTGATGATAGCGGTTTTTGCAGCCCTATTGGCTGTTGCCTGCTGCCAGGAGAACAAAGAGGTGGCAATGATAAGACCGGCTTATCTTCAGCCGGGTGATACTGTGGGACTTATGATAGTATCATCTCCCATGGTTCACAGACCTGGACAGACAGATACCCTTATTGAGGTGGTGAAATCGTGGGGAGTAAATGTGAAATGTGGCAAGAATCTCTTCAAGCATGAGGCAAAGCCGTTCAATGTAACAGACCAGGAGCGTGCACAGGAGTTTATGGAGATGATCAATGACCCTAACATCAAGGCAATTGTCTTCTACCGTGGTGGTTATGGTGCTATAAGAACCCTTGAATATGTAGATTTTGAGCAGGTAAGAAAGAATCCAAAATGGATTGTGGGTTTCAGTGATGTAACCACTTATCACCTTGCCCTTCAGAGAAATGGCATAGAGAGTATTCATGGCCCAATGTTGAGCTCGTACTGGCAGACCAAACGTCCGGATCCTGCTGCCAATTCAGTAGGTGATGCCCTCTTTGGCAGGGTAAAGAGCTACAAGATTGATCCGCATCCATACAATAAGTATGGTACAGCAACCGGCAAGCTGGTTGGCGGCAACATGACACTCATCTCAATTGCCGAGGGTACCCCTTATGATATGCCTGTAGATGACAACACCATCATTTTTGTTGAGGAGATAGGGGAGAGCATGAATGCTATTGACGGCATGATGCAGCAGATGTCCAAGAGCGGCAAACTCTCCAAGGCAAAGGCCTTTCTTGTAGGACTCTTTACAGACATATCCGATCTTGAGGACCCATGGGAGGTGCACCCATATGATCTAATTAAAAGATATACAGATACACTGGACGTGCCTGTAATCTTCGGGTTCCCTGCAGGGCACGGCCGACCTAACTTTGCCATGTATACAGGGCGTGAGGTTACAGTTACCGTTGATGAGAACGGCGCGGAAATTGTATTCTAACCAGTAAGCCTGAAAAATACTGTTATGGAAAAAATTCTGAAAATTATTCTGTTGTATCTGGCAATAAATGTTCCGCTTGTTATAGCTGTGTCATTCGTTTCAGTTCCAGTCATCGGACCATATTGGACTTCGGGAGCACTTTTACTTATCCAATATATTGTCCTGTTATGGTTGTGTCGCAGATTCTTGGGGTGGGATTGCAAACAAACTGTATGGGGTGCAGTTACAGGAGTTCTGATTGGAGTTCCATTATTGTACTGTATAGGCAACTTCTCATTGGACCTGCTGTTTGAGATTCTTCCCGGGGAGTGGGCTATAGGTCCGGGTTCTGGGCCAGGTGTATTATTACTGGCGGTTATTGTTTTTTTTGTGTTGCCGTTGGATCTGTTGGGTGTATGGATGTGCCAGATTGTGGGAAGATTGTGCAAGAAATAAGGAGCCTCAGTCTTCGTAATTGGAGCGTGATATGGCCGGATTTTCCGCCCGAAGCTATCATGGTTTGTAATTGGGGCGGAAAGATGGTATTATTTCCGCTCGGAGTCATCAGATTTCGCAATTGAGGCGGGATATGGCCGGATTTTCCGCTCGGAACCATCAGTTCTTGTATTTGGGGCGGAGAAAAGGTGTTATTTCCGCCCAGAACTGTCATAGTTTGCAATTGGGGCGGAATATGGCTGGATTTTCTGCCCAGAACGGGATGTTTGAAAAAAAAGGAGCGGAAAAAATGTCATTTTCCCGCCCGAAACTTCAATTAAATCTACAATACCCCTACAATTACCCCTTCAATACCCCTACAATACCCCCTACATCTCCCCAAGTGCCTCGGCAACCCCTTCCAGTTGCCATTTGGGGGTGGAGGTTGCGCCGCAGATTCCTACGGAGTCGCCTTCTGTGAACCACTGCGGGTCTATCTGGTCTACGGTCTGGATGTGGTATGATCTTGGGTTTACAGATTTGCACAGGTCATAGAGCACTTTGCCGTTGGAACTCTCTTTGCCGCTGATGAATACAATCACTGAATGTTTACGGGCAAAGGCTACAAGGTTCTTGTGCCTCTGGGCTACCTGTCTGCAGATTGTATCGTGGATTGTGAAGTTTTCCAATGAACCGCCTGCTGCCGCTATGCGCTCTTTAATGGCATCACAAATTTCACCGTATTCTTTCGGGTCTTTGGTGGTTTGGGAGAAAATCTGGATTGGCTTTGAAATGTCCACCTTCTCAAGGCCGGCTACGCTGTCTACTACAATGGCATCCCCATCTGCCTGGCCCACCAGGCCATTAACCTCGGCATGGCCTATTTTCCCAAATATAACTATCTGCCCTTTCCCGGCGGCATATGTTTTCCTTATCCTCTCCTGGAGTTTCAGTACTACAGGGCAGGTGCAGTCTATAAGGGAAATGTTGCGCTCTGCAGCCAGGGCGTATGTTGCAGGTGGCTCACCATGGGCGCGGATAAGAACTGTAGTGTCTGAAAGCCCCTTCATCTGCTCCAGGTCAACTACCTGCAGTCCAATGCTGTTGAGCCTCTCCAGCTCCGAGTTGTTGTGAACAATGGCTCCAAGGGAGTAGAGTGCGGATGTCTCCTTTAACCTGGATTCGGCTTTTTCTATTGCTCTGATCACTCCATAACAGAAGCCCGAGCCCTCATCTATTTCTATTGCAAGGCGCATAATTATTTCAGCTTATTTCATTTGTAGTCCAAAACGCTCAAGAAGGATGATGTTCAGCCATACGAACTGCTCAGGGATGCTCATGTTGCTGTTGTCGAGCAGCAATGCATCATCCGCCTTTCTCAACGGAGATACCTCTCGGGTCTGGTCCAAATGGTCACGCTCCTTAAGGTTCTTCAATACCTCATCAAAGCTCTCTTTTCCACCCGCTTCCTGTATCTCCTTGAACCTTCTCTGGGCTCTTACCTCTACTGAAGCTGTCATGAAGATCTTCAGCTCGGCATTAGGGAACACCGCTGTTCCAATGTCGCGGCCATCCATTACAACACCTTTTGTCTCCCCAAATTTACGGAGGATAGCATCAACAAACTCCCTCACAAACGGAAGGGCTGCAATCTTGCTTACTTTGTTTGAGATGTTGAGGGTGCGGATCTGCTTCTCCACGCATGCATTGTTGAGCCATGTCTGGGATTTGCCGTCGGGACCAATCTTAAAGGAAATTTTGTTTGCAGGGAGGGTGAGTTTCAATCCCTCTTCGTTGATTTTTCCTTTGTTGTCTATGAATCCGTTGGTAAATGCATAGTATGTTACTGCGCGGTACATTGCGCCGGTGTCTACGTATACGTAACCGAGTCTTGCAGCAACCTGTTTTGCAAAGCTGCTCTTTCCTGTAGAGGAGTGGCCGTCTATGGCAATTATAATTTTAGATTTTTCCATAACTACAAAAATACAAATAAAACTTATCTTTGTAAAACAATGTTTTAAAGTTAAAGGTGAAGATGAGAAAGGCAATTCTTGATTTGGGTACCAATGTGTTCAATATGATCTTGTGCGAGTTTACCCCACAGGGAGAATGCAAGACCTTAAAAGAGTACAAATGTGCGGCCAAACTTGGAGGTGGAGGGCTTGCTGACGGGCTTATTGCGCCGGTGGCATATGAGACCGCCACAGCAGCTCTTGAGAAGATTATGGAGCAGATAGAACTGGCCGGGGGGGCAGATGAAATTATACCGTATGCTACCTCCGCCGTGAGGGATGCCAAAAATGGCGCAGAATTTGCTGAGTATCTCAACCGCAAGTTCGGGTTCAAGGTGAGGATTATCCCTGGAGAGCGCGAGGCAGAGCTGATTTTTAAGGGGATAATGGAGAGTGTGCAGGGGCTGAGAGATGCCTGTGGCAAGTTTGCTACAGGTGAGAATGCCCTCATGCTGGATATTGGAGGGGGCAGCAACGAGTTTATCATAACCAACGGAGTGGAAATTCTATGGAAGAAGAGCTTCCCGATAGGTATGGCCCGCATGCGCGAGAAGTTTGCATATGAAGATCCTATTCCTCAGGAGGTGGTTGAGGAGTTCATAAGGTTCAATGAAGAAGTGCTGGTGGAGTTGTGGGAGATGGTGGAGAAATATGAGCCGAAGATTTTCATAGGGTCGTCGGGATCATTTGATACCTTTAAAGATCTGATTTTCAACTGCGGCTACAAGGAGCTTCCTTCAATAGAACTTGCTATGGAGGATTTGAAGAAGTTGGATGATATTCTGGTTGCTTCTGTTGCAAGTGAGAGACTGCAGATGCCGGGGATGTCTCCAATAAGGGTTGATTATATTGTGCTGGCTTCCATTTTTACCAGGTATGTTCTGGAGAAACTGCAGCCTAGGGTTGTTTACCAGTCGTCGTTCTCCCTTAAGGAGGGTGGCATGAAAGAGGAGTTTGACAATTATTTAAACAGTAAAATATGAAGATACTGATTGTAGATGACGAGAAAAGCATCCGTTTTGCACTCAAGGATATTATTGAGTTTGAGGGGCATGATGTGGCCCTTGCCGCAGATGGCAAGGAGGGCTTGGAGATGGCCCTTGCCGGTAATTATGATGTGATTTTCTCAGATATAAAGATGCCGGTGATGGATGGCGTGGAGATGCTGGAGAAGATTGTGGAAAACGGTATAGATACTGCAGTGGTGATGATTTCCGGGCACGGCACAATTGATACTGCTGTAGACTGTATAAAGAAAGGGGCATTTGATTTCATCCAGAAACCGTTGGACCTTAACCGCATACTTATTACCCTTAAGAATGCAACAGACAAGACTTCCCTTGTAAAAGAGACCAAAATTCTGAAGAAGAAGGTTGAGAAGGTTGCAGGTATCCCTCAGATTGTAGGAGAATCTGAGGCTATTGTAAGGATTAAGGAGATGATAGAGAGGGTTGCACCTACAGATGCCCGTGTACTTATTACCGGTTCCAATGGTACAGGAAAGGAACTTGTGGCAAGATGGCTGCACGAGAAGAGCAACCGCAACACTATGCCTTTTGTGGAGGTGAACTGTGCCGCAATTCCTGGAGAACTTATTGAGAGTGAGCTGTTCGGACATGTGAAAGGTTCATTTACCGGAGCGGTGAAAGACCATAAAGGCAAGTTTGAGCAGGCAGATGGAGGTACATTGTTTCTCGACGAGATTGGAGACATGAGTCTCAGTGCACAGGCCAAAGTTCTTAGGGTACTGCAGGAGAACAAACTCAGCAGGGTGGGCTCAGACAAGGATATAAATGTAAAGGTGAGGGTAGTGGCGGCTACCAACAAAAACCTGCTTGAGGAGATTGCCAAAGGGAATTTCCGTGAGGACCTTTACCACAGGTTGAGTGTAATTGTAATCCATGTTCCGGCACTTGCAGAGCGCAAGGAGGATATTCCACTGTTGGTGAATCACTTCATTGAGCAGATTTGCAACGAGACAGGTATGGCCAACCGTTCAATTGCGGCAGATGCTGTTGCAGAGCTCCAGAAACATGCATGGACCGGAAACATCCGTGAGTTGAGAAACGTTACCGAGCGTCTGCTTATCTTGGGCAACCAGACAATTACAAAGGAGGATGTGCAGATGTACGCCTCACCGCTATTCAGATAAATATGAAAAACTAAAAGATATATGGCAACACAAGTACTTATAAAGACAACATTGGGAGATATTAAGGTTGAACTTTACGACCAGACTCCTCAGCATAGGGACAACTTCATCAAATTGGTTAAAGAGGGCTACTACAACGGAACCCTTTTCCACAGAGTGATCAAGAACTTCATGGTTCAGGGCGGTGATCCTGATTCTAAAGGTGCCCCTGCAGGCAAGTCTTTGGGTACCGGCGGCCCGGGATATACAGTTCCAGCCGAGATTGTTTATCCGGAGCTGTTCCATAAGAGAGGTGCCCTTGCTGCTGCAAGACAGGGTGATGAGGTGAACCCTCAGAGAAATTCGTCGGGAAGCCAGTTCTATATTGTGTGGGGAGATGTGTATGCAGGCAGCAAACTTGGCCAGATGGAGAAACAGATGACCATGATGGTGGAGCAGGAGATTTTTAACCGCTTGGCGGCAGAGCGCAAGGCTCAGATTATGGATTTGCGCCGCAACAGGGACCAGGCTGGCCTTATGGAACTTCAGGAGGAGCTGATAGCGCTTACCAAGGCAGAGGTTAAGGAGAAAGGCGGTTTCAAGTTTACCGAGGCACAGAAAGAGGCCTACAGCACAGTGGGAGGAACCCCGCATCTGGATAACCAGTACACCGTTTTTGGAGAGGTGGTTGAAGGACTTGATGTTGTGGAGAAAATCCAAAGCTGTGCCACTGCACGTGGAGACAGGCCAAAAGAGGATATTTCAATGACAATGGAGTTGTTGTAAAAGCAAAATAAAAGTGCCCATTAGGACGTCGTCCCAATGGGCACTTTTTTATAGGAATCATTATAGATATTCAACATTCATCTTGTATTTCCAACGGCCGAAGTAAAGGTTCTCGCCTTTCCACTCAACCTCGCCGCGCTGGAAGTCTACCGGTTCGCTGCGTAGGTGTGTCTTGGCAGGGAAGAACTCTCCTGAGTAGTCTTCGTTCACGTAGTAGCGGTGGCTGTCTATGCTGCCAAAGTAGAAGTGGCGCACTTTGTCATCTTGGCTTTTGCACAGGCCGAATGATGCGTCTACAGGTACCCA
>JAEIGA010002727.1_pt1 | contig 27994 bp, 47 predicted proteins | sample 9270691 | NCBI WGS metagenome assembly JAEIGA01 (sample SAMN17057246, study PRJNA624740) | gut metagenome | biome: biome; isolation source: fecal sample | host: Bos grunniens | place: China: Xizang | collected 2019
ATAAAAGTACCTCTCATGTATCAATCTTTCTTATCCATCCACACTTCTTGCACAGGAATGAATTGCTTACACAATTCTTGTACACAGTCTTCTGAACATGAATGAACTCATGTTTACAAAATTGTCTTCGTATCCAGTTAAACATTCTTTACTTGCACCTTCTTCCAGAATGTCATAGCAATTACCACCTTACCTTTATTGAGTAACAATCACAGCATCTATCATGAGTATCATTCAAATCATACTCATTAAATCCTAACTTCTCTAGCTCTTCAATAAACATTGCTCGATAATGTTGCGGGCTAACACATTTAGGGATAAATAATGAAGCATAATTCTTATGGCTATGAACATAACCTACGGTAAAATTAGTATGTGGATTATAAAGATAAATAGTAAACTCTCTATCCTCATAACAATCTTCCATACACTTTTTTATATCAGCAATCTCATTACTGATATCAAGTTTATTTTCATAAAGATCAGCTTTAATAGTAAGGTTCTCTGCAAAGGTTACAATACATTCTGCATGAATCATTCAATATCTTCCTCCATTCGCTTTCTCCACTCAGCTAGCTGTTTATCTAACCATCTCTTGTGACCTTCCGGATCGGCTTTTATACTTTCACAGTCAAACCGGACTCTATCTCCTGGCTGAAAAATCATCCCAGCAAATTCCAGTATAGAAGAGCAAAGAGAGCTATGCTCACAAGTTAAGCAGATTTCATCACAGATAGTTCCTTTAGAGTTTCTATACTCTTGACCTTCACGCCAACCAAGAGCTTTATATCCTTTATAAAAGTCTGCTCGATCACCACAAAGATATTCATGATGAGAAAACTTATTTCCGTTTACATCAATTCCTTCATATCCATAACCTTCAGTAGATGAGTCTAAATACTGGCGAGGATACTTCCACTCAAAGTTTTCATGATAAGCACACTTATCACGCCTTGCACATTGCTTACCTTCACAGTAATACATCTAATCTCCCAAAAACCTATCTCCATAACTGATCCTTTGATATATGAGTTACTATTTTACTTGAGAATTGAGCCATCTTATTTCATGTTTGATTGCCTCTTCTTTATCTTCACGTTTAAAGAAGTGTCCTGAAGACGTTTGATACCCGTATTCAATCTTGTAAATAGGATAACTGTCATATCCATCAGTGTCCCAATATGTATTATCCTTTGCTACCCAACGAACATTGAATCTTGCCAACTCATCTATGGACATTGATCTAATTCTTTCAAATTCAGTCATATCTTTCCCTCAATGTACGTTTACATACTCTCCATATCCGTTATCAATAAACCAGTGTGGATCTTTCTTGATGAAATCAATTCCGCACTTTGGAGTCCAATCAGGATGCTTTGAATTAACTTCACATCTTTTATACCACTTTGAATAGCTAATTTTATTATAGTTAGATACTGCAAATATTACAACTATAACTGCAAGTAGGATGATCAGATTCATAAAAAGTTTCCTCTTTTACGGTTTATGTATTGTAACAAACATATCAGGTTTCTTTTCAATAACAGATTCACAAACAGGACAGCATTTCCATTGCTGGGTGTGGCGTTTGTCAAATCGTGTGTTACAATTTGAACAGTGACAAACATTCTTCAAAGTTTCAGATCTAAAAACAGCCGCGGCAGGACTCTTTATTTCAGCAAAGTTTACGTAGTCTTCAATCTGTGGACCTAACCACCGTGCAGTTTTTCGTGGTTTAACTTCACCATCAAGTTCAACACAAACTTCAGAATAGCAAGATTCACAAACGTGCCACGGTTCTCGAGGAGCAAGACCATATGCACAACCTGGTTCAATACGTACAGGATGTGCTGATACTAGCTTAAGTGTATACATGTAGTCGGTTGGCTCAAGAGGCTTTTTGCATCTGTTGCAGATTACTGTTTCTTGAAGATACTCGTTTCCTTGTAAATCAATCTTTTTGATGTACTTTATCATCTAGAATCAACCTCCTCAACATATTCACCAGGAGTGATTTCAATGAATTGTTTCATCATACCAAGAGCAGTAACAGCCATCTTAATAGTCATTGGAGTCAAATCAGCTTCATGTTCAGAATAGCATTGTTGAAATGTTTCAATTGCTCGTATCAATGTTTCTTTACTTAAGTATTCTTTTGATTGATTCATTAAACTTCCCTTCATATGCCAGTTGCTGTGCTTTTAAGAATCTTGTGTGGGTTGGCAGTATCTCATTTATAGCTGCAGCAACAACTCCCTGCTCAGTATTCATTCCTTCTTGGTAATACCAATTACGATACAAATTAAGTATCTCAACTGATGTTAAACCAGCACATTGAGCAACAAAGAAGTTTTTTGCACATTGCTCTTCGAGGTCTGCAAGTTTACAAATTGCTTCTCCAACAGTTACACCAGGGCGCAATCCAACATCTCCATAACCATCAATTCCTTGTTTATATGTTAACCGTTTATCTCTCGACATTATACTTCTCCTCACCCTCATCCATCTCTTTGATAAACCAAGGGCAGCCACATACAGGACATCTTGTAACTAATTTTATCTTGTCACCAACTGGTTCTTCTTTTGTAGTGCGTTGATCAAAACGAACAGTCTTGTGACAGCCTCCACAGAAAGTCCATTTCTTGCCATAGAATCCCCAAACTCGATCTATGTAATCTTCATACACACGAAGTAACTTGACGCACTTTTCAGGATCATCAAGATCAAATTGTTTAGCAAATTCTTCAAATGTTTGAATTTTCATTCTCATCACCATCCATCTTTGCACCGCAGAATGGGCAATACACAAACCGCTTCTTCCATTCCTCTGCATCTTCCTCACCACCGGGGATCTTAAAATACTCCTCGCAGTTTGAGCAATCGATGCTGATATACGACTTCTTATTCTCCCATCCACCATAGCCGTCCTGCCACTCTGCGTGTACCACTTCCACGGCATCAGCAGTGGGAACATCGTTGATGTCAGTAAGTAGCAAACAAGGCCAGTCACCAGTATACTTATCAAGTTTAACAGTACGTCTGAGCTTGATTGCTAAGTCTTTAACATCTTCAGCATAAACTAACCGTTTTGTTTCTGACATTGTTGCTCCTTCTTGATTGTCTTCATACCACAACTGGGACAATAGTTACAACAATCGCCCATTACATAAGCAAACTCAACTCCACAATGTGAGCACTTAGATTCTCGAATATCATTTGCATCCAACCACTCACCTTGCACTTCCTCGTATTTGAAAATCTGATATGACTCTTTTAACTGCTCGTGTTTACCTTCCTGCCCGTAAGCATTGAAGTATTCACTACGCTCATATCTTACGCGAGCCTTCTTTGGTGTAAATCCGATAATTTCACCAATCAAAAGATCGGCATAGCGCATATCAGAGCATACAACTTTGTCACCAACATTTAATCTTTTACCGATACAATCAACCATTACTAGTCTCCCGAATCATCTTCGAACCACAACCTTTGCAGTACTTTGCATCATCCCAATCCCGCTGACCACAACTAGAACAGTTTGCATTACCGTCTTTTTCTGAACACTCAGCTTTGATCCAATGTGCATGTTTATCGTCATTTTTAATATGTTTCAAAGTTACACTTGACTCATGTGGATTAACCATCTTAGAGCCGCAGTTGTAACAGTAGCGCTGCTCACTACAGAAATCATCAAATGCTTCTTTTGACGAAACAACTCCTGCTAAACTGTTACAGTAAGAACATCTAACAGTATCTGACATTCTGTTCCACAGCCAGTAAGCCTCTACAACACGAACAAGTTTACCTGCTTCAATTTCTTTCTGCAGAGCAACAAACTCGTTAGTAGCATACATACGCTTTTCAGCTTGTTCACGAGCCAACTGTCTTTGAGGACAGTCTTTTGTGCATCTTTCGCAATCATTTATTGTTGGCATCAGTTACTTTTTCTCCAGTTCGCTCTTCATACCAGCTTGTTGGTACTCGAAATCTTGAAATACGATTACCACAACAAGGACAATGTTTGAAATCTTCGTCCTCAATGATAGATGCAGGCAGTGTCATGTTACAATGCATGCACTGAACATAACTTCTGGTAATGTTTCTTTCTGTTCCACTACTGTCTTCAATAACAGGAATGGTTTCAGTGAACAGTTGATACTTTGTCTCAGGAATGTCTACATTATAGCGAGGTAACTTATCAATATCCGCTACATGAAGTTTTGCAGTTCCGTTCTTTTCAAAGAGTTTATAAATATCCTTTTCATGAATAAGTCCTCGCTTACTGTTTGCTTTACGATACTCTTCTAAGGTGTTGACAATCGGCACTCCCACAAAGAAAAGCTGAGCAAATGTAAACGGAATCATGATCATAGGAATCCAGATTTGATCAGGAACTATTGCGGCTACAACTCCAGGGCTAACAGCAACAAACGCTGAACCAAGAGAAACAAGTATGCAGACGAAGGTACAGTACTTCTTATTTGTTATAACATTGTTCATGATTGCACTCCTTAAAACATGTTTGGGATTCTAAATCGTATGCTATTCCAGAATGATTCAACTGTAGGATAATCTTTCTTAGCCCCTCTGAATGCAAAGAAACCTATTTCATAGAAGTCTCCATATACCCAGTAGGATTTCAACCACAAAGTTTTACCATTCATATCAAGAGTGGGGAATAGTGCAAACTTTGAGTGAATGTTATCATGACGAAGTTCAAGACAGCCTTTGTAAGTCGGCATCAGTAACCCCCTTCAATTCATCCTTGATTACATTCTTTGTTGTTTGACGCTGATAGATACATCTCCACTTAGTGTACTCATCATAGTACGGTTTCTTCAAGATGTTAACAAGTACTTCCAGATTAGTTCTCATGATGAACAGAACATCCGCAAGATCAGGATACACTTGTTTAGCTGACTTCAACATAGGGAGTAACAGAAGTTCTGTCTCTGCAATATTCTTTGCCACAGCGTCTGCAGAAAGAGACAGCGGAGCATCAGAGAGATTGTTATACCGATCGAGAGCTTTACAGATAAGAGCTTCTCTGCTCTCTAGGAGCTCATTAAAGTAACGACACTTTGTTTCAATCTTATCCACATCTGTGTCAAACTTTGTGATAGTCATGTGCTTAACAGCATCCCGAATAGCGCTGTTAGCAGGAATGCAATCAACAGGGATGCCACAATCCTCGGGAACATCATGCAGAAGAATAGTCGCGATAATGTTGTCGTCCCTCAAGCCGAGAGCTACAGCATAACAAGCCATAGACAGAGGATGAACAATGTAAGGTGTACCATCTTTACGAGTTTGTGACGAATGCTGCTGACGAGCAAAGCTCAATGCCTTGATGGACTCCGTCATGTTGGCCCCAATGAAGTAGCCTCTGAGATATGTATACATCTTATCAACATTCGGCATATTTCCGATCCCTCTCTTCAAAGTATCTTCGCAATCTTGTATTGTAGTTTTCCTCAGGTTCCTTATAGCTCCAACCACAACGGCACTTGTAAAGTCGCTTGTTACGAGTTACTCCCCTTCTGCACTTAGGGCAGGAATGTCCATCAAAATTCATTTAACATAACCTCCACGATTATTCCACGCAGAATCAGACTCTTCTCTAGAGAAGTACGTCTTGGGCCATTGACTGATGTAGCACTTTGTGCAATAAACAGCATACCAAGTTCTATCCATATCAGGAGAACCATAACCACCAAGAAGATTGTACTTGCCGTGCTTACGCTTAGCTCTTCCTAAACAGAAAGGACAAGGTTTAAGAATTGTTAACATCAGAAGTTCTCCATGGGAATACCCTCTTTACCACCAGTCAGAAGATACAGTAGATCATTGTAGTTGTCTAAGCATTGAACATAGTTAATCAGAGCCAAAAGATTTCAGCAGTTCAACAGCTGCTTCTTTCCCGTACTGAACAGCATGTTCAAGCACGTCAACACGATCTAGTAACTTCATCGTAGTCACTCACCTCACTTGTCCCAGGAGTAAACAGTGAAGACACGCTCCTCACCAGAGTCACTAACACATCTGAAAGTGTAGTAACCATTGCTTGTAGTGCCGATAGACACGATACGCATATCAGGATGTGCATAAGCAAGTGCTTGAACCTGTTTCGCGAACTGTTCAGTAGTAATGAATTTCTGCATATAAAACATCTCCTTGTAAGGTCTTATTATACATATATTATAATGTGGTTAGTAAGATTAATCAACTGTAAACATAAAAATAGCGCAGTCACAACTCAGTAACTGCGCTATAATATTTATTATCATTCAGTTGTCGCTTCAGTATCAAAGTTCAACGTAAGTGGATCTGTTACAGCAATTCCGTCCCATGTATCCCGATCAATAATCTTAAGATTGAATTCAATTGTTTCAATTTCGTGGACACTGTTAACAGAAATATCTTCAAGATCCAGAAGAGACATACCATCAACAATCCTTGTACTAGGTCTAAGATCAACCCAGAAGTTTGCTTCCTGCATGTAACCGTTAACGGAAACATTTTCTGCATAAACGCTAACTGCTCGATCAGAATTATTCTCAACATAGAATACACAGCAGCCGTCCCAGATCATATCCTGCTTCAAGCCCTGACAGATAACTCGAACACCGTTCTCTTCGTACAACAGATCACCTTCATTGTGGAACTCTTGTACGTAGTCAGTTGCAGAAGTCTTCAAAGTAATCAGATCAGAAGTTGCAATATCATCCCAAGTTTCCGGATCGCTCAGCTTGAAAGTGAATACAATCTCAGCAATGGTTTCAATTCCAGCAGCTGCAAAATCAGAATTCAAGATTGAAATATCCTTGTTTGCTTTTTTGCCTGCAGCAACTTCCGCATATAGAGTTCCATCCATCATGTAACTGTTAACGGACAAACTCGGAACTGTAATCAGGATATTCTTCTTACTATTGTTCTCAATAAGTAGATTTACACTTGTATTGAATCCGCCGTCTTCCAAACCCTTAACAGTAATCTTTACATCGTTAGCATCATAGACAACTTCCTCTGCAAGAGTTACAGGAACTTCAGTAACAGCAGTTTCATTACTATCATCAGGAGGAACCAGTTCATCATTTGTGCTTGTACATGCAGTGTTGGCAATCAGCACAATTACCATGAGCAGTGCAAGCAGAATCTTACTAATGTGTTTCATCGTAACACCATCACTTTCTTTGTTTGTTATCGAGCGTTCTTGCGAAGCAACTCAATATTGATTTCAGGAGTTCTTACTTCAATAACATCCTGAGCGCGATCAAAGGGCAACCACTCGTTAGAAACTTGATGATATATAACAGGATTGATTAGATCACATTTGCACTTCTGCCCAAACAGCTGAAAGTATGCAACACCGTCCTTGTAATCATCAATAGGGCAACCAGTCTGCCAATTTTTTGTCGCAATGTAAATTTTACCGTAGTCCACAGGAAACACCTCCATCCCTCAGTCTAACTACATACATATTATATAAAGTAACAGTAGTTTAATCAACTAAGTTCAATCCTATTATTCAAAATCAGTTCTACAAACAAACATAAAATGAGCTACCAACCGAAGTCAGTAGCTCAATACTATTTAATTAGCAGGAACTTTAGGAGCTGTATTCTTAGCACCACATTCGGGACAAGGAACAATTCCTTCTTCAACATCAGTAGTACTAAAACTATACTTGCAACCACATGCACAAATAATCACTCTGTATTTTCCGTTTTCAAGAATTTGAATCATTGTTAATCACCTCATACTAGAAATCATTTCTCAACATTGTTCCCGTGTATTCATGTGAGAACTTGTTTAGTCGACCCACTCAAAGTGTTCATAATGACCTTCAACATACTCTTTACATTCCTCAACAGTCTCAAACTCTGTATAGTCATCCATACCACCAAGAGATACTTGATACCAACCATCTTCTTCAGTTATACATGCCTCTGATGTTAACCACATTTCGGGTGTGAAGTTTCCTGACTCAACAGCTGCATCAAATTCGTCATCATCAATTTCAACACCATGAAAAACATAATCAATCGGATCCTCAGGAATATATCTATAAGTATATGTTCCTACCTCATCAAAATCTTCTTTTAGAGTATCTCTTTTTACTGTTAAGGATTCGTCCAGTTTATGCGCTCTATCAAGCATTTCAAATAAATCGTTCATACTCAATCTCCTACCTTAAAAATCATCATCGGGAATAAACTTACTATCCGGATCAGACAGATAAGTATCAATATCCTCAGGATGTTCAATTACAACAGGCTCAAGTCCTTCAATATCATCATTGTCATCAAGATCATCCTCAGTCGCAATCAGCTCCACTTCCTCAATATAATATCTGTCAATACGAGCAGGATACAAGAAAGTCTCATCAAGTTCTACTTCAACAACATCATCGGAAATCATTCTAAGAACACGACCACCTCTGTTAGCAACTGTTACATAAACATGATCTCCTGACTGGAATTTCTTCATTGAAGTGTTCTCATGAATGTAGTGTCTATCATCTGGCTTAATCATATAAACTTCAGCATCATTCCACAACTCGTTATCGTTGATGTAATTTGCACACTCTTCTTCAGTACCACGGAAGATAATAGAATCAGTAGAGAATTGATGCACACCCCACTGAGGCTCTTTGTCCTTGTTAGCACCATTCCTTGCAGCAATTTCCTTGTCACCAGCAGCCTTTGCATCAGCAAGTGTTCTGTAGTTACCGATGTGTTTACTTCTTGGTCTTGTCTGTTCTAGATGCCAACTAGTTGGTGTTGGATACTCATGATTACCTGTAATTGTAAAACCATCCTTTCGATACATCTCAGTCCAATCAAATGGCTTCTCCCAACCATCATTAACATCTTCAGTTAACTCGTTATCTTCAGCGCCTTCATTGCAATCAATACAAGTTAAGGAGCCAGTCATATCAAAATCGTGCCAGCCATACTTTTTAACATCACCGTTATGCAAAGTGACATCATAACATCCATCAAATTTTGTCTCATCGCAGTCACCGTACTCGACATGTTTGATATCTTTCAAATCAATAGTGACACCGTTGATAAACAGTAGTACATCTTCAAAGTTGATATCCCACTGAATTTGATAAGCAAGAGCATGTTTTTCTGAATCCAGTTCACCAACTTCTAAACAAGTATCAAGTTCTTGAAGAGCAAGTCGCTGAGCGTCGGTCATCTCAACATCCTCAATAAGACTCTCTTCATAATCATCAAGATCATCTTGGTAAACAATTCTATCAAGATAATCTTGTTCCAGCATCTTAATGAGTGACTGAATGCCAAAATAATTCATCGTGTTCAGGTTGGAAAGAGCTCTTGCTGAATCCTTTGACTGATACAGATTAACTTCTTTATTATCAATATAAAGCTCTTTAGCGTAATGTCCTGTTCCAGTATTACCTTCAACAAAGAAGAACTTGTGGCCATTAACAACTCCAGTATACTGAGTGCTACGACGATAAGTTGTTTTTGTAATATTGTACTTCTGCAGTAGCTGATTAACCTCTCTGTAGTGATTAGTCATGAACTCGCCGTATTCAACTGAGGAAGGTTCACGAGTATCAAAATCTTCTTCAACAGGTTTATTGATACATCGTTCAACTTCGGCAATCTCAACGTTGTGAACACGCAAGCCAGCAGTAGTAACTAGTGCAAACTCACCGTTATCCTCAATAAGATAACAGTAATCTAAACAGTTGTTTGCAAGAGCATCTTCGTACTGTTCCTTTGCATAAACAACAGCAAGAAGCTTCATCTCATAGTAATCAAAAGCATCAGGAATATCTTCTTCAGCAATAGAGCCATCATTCAGTTTAGCAATTTCATAATACTTATCATATGGAGCAGGAATGTAAATGTCGTGTTCCTGATAATCATAGCTCTCTGATATCAGTTTATCTGTTACAGTTAATACAACCTCATCCCATACACTGGATCCGTACATCCCCCAAGTATTGTGAGTAACTTTAACATCAAGATCGGGATATCTAGACCTAATCTTTTCGAAGACTTTGCGCATGACTTGCTCTACTGATTTACCATAATCATGAAGTACGTCATATTCGGTGTGTCCGTTATCAACAACAAATTGAAGATTATTTTTGTATCGGGCTGTGTCAAATATATACTTGACGTAGATTCTGTAACCTTCTTTGTATTTTCTTACGCGAATCGGGAATGCGGTTGAAGCATTAACTCCTTCAACGTTTGATAGCTCAGTAGCTAGATTCTTAACAGTAGTAATCAAGTTAGATTTATCAGTATTCGTTAACTCATTCATATATAGTTAAACCTCTTTATCCTCTGAATATGTAAGATCCGTTAGTAAATATCTTATTGTACAACCACACAGGAATCTTTATTACAAGAAGTGGTTTCCTACTTACAAGTTTACAATGTTCCTTTGATAGAAATACAGGTCTCGGAAGAAGTACTCCATCAGATCTGCATACACGAACTTTCCAGGATCTATCAAGCTCTTGAACAACTTTTGGATCGATTGTTTCTGTCTTATATTCAATATCCTCAACAAGTTTGAACTTCATACAAGCTCCTCACACACGGTTCTCATGTTTAGTACATTCAATGGTAGAGCTAGATTCATTCTTCTTGAATGATTCACTCAACTCATCAAGATAATCTTGTACAATACGATACAATCTGTAAGACGCTTCACTCTCCAAACTATCATAGTTGGTATCAAAAAGATTCTGAGCTATTTCATCACAAATTTCTTCTGCATCCATTGAGCTATCATATGGATGATTTTCAAGATAATTTGGCACTCGTTCTGCAATCTCGTCAACAGAAGGATTACTGCCCGGAATATTTATTCTTGGTTGTTCACCAACTTTGAATTTCGCTGTGTATACATATTGAGGAGTATCTCTACAATACATAGTTGCATCTACGTTAACATCTTTGCCAACTGTTTTAATGAACCACTGACTGGTTCTCTTACAGATTTCCTCAGCAATGTTCTCATCCATATCTTCCTGAGATATCCATGTTAATAAAACATTAGGTAAACTACCTTCTAGAGAACAGTACTTACATCTACCTTCATAAGAAATAAAATCCTCAACAAACTCCTCAAATGCATCGTCATCATCCCAATCAAGAATGATTTCCTTTACATGAATCTGAATTGTATGTGAGTCTTCAAGTTCAAATTCTAGTTCAAATCTTCCTTCAAATTCTTCATGCAGATCATATCTAAAATCGCTCAGATCTAATCCATCTGATGAATCTACTTCTTCCTCTGTTTCAAATGTTATCTTACCACTGTTGTCAGATCCTAGTGAGCTCATGTAGATTCCATAGTTATCATAAATATAACTAACAATGTCTTGAATAGGATCTTCTTCTGAAGACTCAGTTAACAATCGTTCGTCTAGATTATGAGCTCTATTTAGAGCCTCGATTAAATCTTTCATTGATATAACTATTCCTCTCTATCTTAGTACAATTCATTCAAAGCATCATCAACAAGATCATTAACTACTTTCTTTGCATCTTGTTTTGATTCAAGATTCAAAGTACGAATATATCTAACAATAGCATATTTGATACTACGCTCTTCCTTACTTAGGTCACTTCCAGATTTTGTTTCAGATCTAGAAAACAATCTTGATAAGAAAGTATCTAGATCTGCAGGATCTTCATATGTGTCCAGTATCATTGTTTTTGTCTTACCAAGAATCTTCACATTAACATATGGCTTTTTATGAGTAGCACCAGGGCCAGTTACAACAACTTTGCCTGTATCGGTGAACCTTGAATACTGAAACAACTTACTTGATGTTGTTTGCTCATTTGTAAAGCCGTACTGCTCAAGTACTTTAATAAAGTCATCGAGTGCATACACATAGCTTGATACTTTAACAAACTGAATTGAATTTTTGTTGGGAACAAGACGTAGTAGAGCAGGATCCTTCAGAGCGTCTTCCTTTCGCGCATATTCAGTAGCTTTAGTTCTGCTATCAGTTAACTTACCAGCAATTCCGTCGTAGTATCTCCAACCTGAATAAGTTTTAACTTTAACAGCATACCCATCAGAGCTCTCATCTAATCTATGTGCGTCATTCAGAGCTTCGTATAAATCTTTCATATAATTAACTTTACCTTTCAGTTAAAATAGCTCATATAACTATATACAAGCTCAACCGGCTGTAGCATCCATATGTCCACTCCAGATAGGACTACATGCACTATCAGCATCTCTATGCTTATCCCTCAACTTGCAATTCATCTTAGCACACAAAGCACAAGATCCACAAGACTTGATAAACATCTCAATACATTCAACAGCTAAGTCTCTCTGCTCGGTAAGAGCTTTATTCTCTTTGCGCAAAAACTCGAGCGCATCTTCCATTGACATCTCAGTACCATCAATAACAGCCACCATCTTGTTTGCTACCATATCCTTGATCGTGTACATTTCCATAAAGCTCAACCTCCAGTTATCTTCTTACATACATTATATAATAAACTGTTAAAATTTACAACTAAATAGCGCAGCTACAACTAAGTGCAACTGCGCTATAAGAGCATATTCTAATCAATCAGCCTCTTAAAGATTTTAGGAATAGATTTCATATTCAATTTCTTCATCGGGATCTAATTCAGATGCATCAATACGAGTTATTGGGTTTTCGCAACAAGGACAGATGAAATATGGTACACCTTTCCACATTGCTTTATCAAGATCATCGCGTGTTAGCTTAGATTTGCAATCTCTACAAGTAAAGTTTTGCTTTAGTTTACTTTCATTGAGATTCGCAAGATCAAGTACATAACCGCCGAACGGTCCGACATCCTCAATGCCGCTCAAATACCAGTAAGTGTTTTCAAATGATGTATCATCACTAAAGCCTTTTTCTACACCTGATATGGTGTAAGTATTTCCGATGTAAGGCTGCATTAGTTCAATCTCATCATCACCGAGGCCAAAACTGTTAGCATGAACTGTTACTTTTCTACCGATGTAATCATTCCTGGCTTGATCTCCTTGCCCTTAACAGTAAGGATATCAACTAAGTCAGCATTCTTGCTCTTCAGTCTACCGAGATAATTCTTTTTACTTGGCTGTGTAGAAGCACCAATACCACGAACAGTGCCACCACTAAAGCTATTGTCTCCAGCCATACCGCCGCTAAATGCAGCTTCCTTCAAGCCAGAAGTATTCTCACGAGTTAAAGACTCATTTAGATACCATCCAAGTTCTTGCCAAGTGTCTGCTACTTCGCCATAACCAGTTAATACATCATTAACAAATTCAGCTGCTTCTTCATAAGTTGAAACAACTCGTTCGTCAGCATCACCTGAGCTGCTGTTGTAGGATCTGATTATAATTCTGTCTCTCTTACCTACTACTTCAAAATGAGTATCATCAGTCCACCCGTCACCGTCACATACATACACGTTACCATCAAAATCAAATGGAGAGCGTGCATTGTTATCAGACTCATTTACAGGACGGTTTACAGCCTCATCAAGTTTATGTGCTCTATCAAGCATTTCAAATACATCAACATCTGTATTTGATTCTTCTATAGCTGCCTCAATGGTAACTAGAGTTTTCCACTCAGCACCACGTCCACCAGCCCACTTTGTAGTAACACTCGCCCAGTGTCCGATATGATATTCAGATTTCTTCATTTCCAATTCGCGATAATGAGGAGCAACTTCTTGATCAATATATAAACCATAGTAACCTTCTTCAATGTAGTTACTGTAAGTTTCATAAGGACCCTTCTTGACTCTTACTTTATCTCGCGGAATGTTAAAATCTTTGATAAACTTGTTAACAAAATATCTTTCGTTCATTCTATTGTTTACCTCTTACTTTGTTATAAATTAACTTACATTACTATATACAAGTTATACTACATGCGCATAATAAAAAGCACTACAACGCGTTATGTGCTGTAGTGCTTAGTTTTTTATCTTTGAACGATCAATTTAGCGCTAATTCTGCACTTTTATTTAACAGTTTTTACAATCTGAAATATTTTTGTTAGTTTTCAAGATGTTAAAAACGGTTAATACTCCCGAGCAACATTTACTTTGTTTACAATGTAATTTAGCACTACTTTTTCTTGTTAACTTAGTTGATTTACAAATCTGAAATATTTTTTAATCGGTTGCGGAGAGCATCTCTTTCATCAGCAGTTAGTTCTTTACGTGTACTTTGAACTCTGAAATTGAGCAACTTCTTATCCACTTCAAATACATAGCTGTAAACTTTTCCTGTTTTCTTATCTAAGTTACTATCTATGTAGTAGCATCTGTAATGCTCAGGATCTCTCTGCATTATATTTTTCATCTTGGTTACGAATGTTATGTCACTTGTTTCTACTGATACAATCTGATCATCTCGTAGCCAGTTGATGTTTGTTTCTTGTGATTCTCGATCGGTTGCTATACCAGTTATCTGGTCAGCTGTTACATATATTTTCTTACACATGTGTTAGTTCTCTGCGGCCTGTTTTTAGATTGTTTTGCCCGCAAATTCCTCCTTGTGCTTTAGGCGCTAACGAGTTTGTTTTTTACTAGTTATTTTTACTACGAGGGTCAAACAAACTTGTTAACGGTAAGCTTTTTATTGATATTCTGGAAGTTATTTTACCAGCAAAACATTCTCCAGAGTAACATTCATAACAGCAGGCTTGTCGCCATCTCTCCAGTAGGAAGAAACAGAGTACTCCTTAGCCTCTTCCTTCGTGATGATACGACTGTTGCCATCGGCGTCAGTGAGCACATAAGACACATGAGTGTTATGACCCTTCTCGATAGGAGCAATGACGAGGTAATCCTTACCAGTCTTGTTGTTGTGCTTCACACGCTGAGGAATAACCCATTCCCAGTTAGTCTCCTTCGGAACATAGCTGTCAGGATACTCGTTGGGAACGACTCCTGCAATGTTCTTATACTTGACACCGGTACGAGTTGTAGTCTCAACAATCTTGATGATTGTCAGACCCTTTTGCAGAGATTCAGCAGTCATCTTGACCTTAGTCATGTAACGGACACGGAAAAATCTACCACCGGGGATAGACTTGATCTTTTCAATCAACTGATTCATTTTCATATTCATATCTCATCTTTCTTTGATAGGATTAGTTAACAGCTTCGACCATAACATAATATCGTTCAGGCCAATCCAGATACTTCAGCAGACGGTCAATAACAGGATTGTCATTCTTGTAGGAAGTGAACTCACCATCGTCAACTGCAATAGCGACCGTGCGATTCTTCTCATCGCACAAGATTTGAACCTTAAGTTGTTTCATACAACCATCTCCTTATCTATTATGTAATTATTATAATAGATAACTGTTGGATAATCAACTTATCGTGTACCTGTTGAACCAAATCCACCAGCAGCTCGTGTGGTGTCAGATAGTTCAGTACAAACATTGAATTTAGGTGTCAAAACGGGTGTTAGCACAAACTGCGCAATTCTGTCACCACCATTGATATATTCTGTTTCATTGCCGTGGTTGTGCAAGACCACTTGAACTTCACCACGGTAGTCACTGTCAATCACGCCGACTTTGTTTGCAGGAGCAAGACCTCTCTTGCAAGCCATACCACTTCTAGCATAGATCAGCCCTGCAAAACCTTTCGGAATTTCGACAGCAATACCAGTAGGAATGTTTCCGTCTTCACCTGGATCAATTCGTACTGGTGTGTCTAAACACGCATATAGATCAGCACCAGCGGCACCATCTGTGCCATAAGTAGGCACAGATGCTTTCGGATGCATCAGTTTGATATTGATTTCATTCATATCGTGCTTCCTCACTTGATAAATGTTGTAGGAGCAAACTTGCCCTTCAATACAGGGGTTAATTCCTTCTTAAGAGCTTTATACTTACGAGTCATGAACTCATAGATGTCACTTTGATCAGCTTCATTTGCTGCAATATCATTACGAAGATCCGCCAACTCCTGACCATGTTCTTTCGTCAGATAAGAGAGTGGCTTCTGCAACACCTTGCTTGCAATATCCTGATCACATTTATAAGTGGTACAGATGTGACTAAGCGCAGCCTTGCTATCGAGGTCAAACAAGCTCCTCAAGCTGTTCTTTTTCTTCATATCCTCGATGATTTCAAGGACTTGAAGTCTGATCTTGAGCTGTTCCAGCTCTTTGATCAAGCGGTTACGCTGAGTGTCGATTATATACTGAAGATTAGTTCTGATAACTTTGTGGAAACTACAAGGTACATAGATCTTCTCCTCATCGAAGAACGCAAGGTTATAAGTTTCAGAGGACTGCAACTTGGTGTACAATCTCTTGAACAGCTCTTTCATATCGCACTGCTTGTGAGGAACTTTCTCAATTACAATACGAATAGTTTCAGCTGTCTCATCTCGAATATCAATCTTGTCAAGAAGGATTTCCTTTTCAACAATTTTACGAATATGATCAACAGTCTTTGTCTTCGGTAGACCAGTAATCGTGATAACATTGGAAGAATCAATCTCCATGATGGGAGCAGTTCGAATGCTACCCTTACCTGTTTCGAGAACGACATTCCAATCCTCAACACTAGACAGCACATTGATTTCCAAGTTAGGCTTCGGATACTTCTTAGGCTTGTACTCAACATTCTTGTGAGCAAGAATGTCAAGATAGTAATCAATCATTCCCATAATGTCAATTGTAGGAATGTTCAAAGTAGGCAGACCAGAGGGAATACCGCTATTGCCGTTAATGAAGCACAGAGGAATCAGTGCAGGAAGGGCAAGAGGCTCATCCTTATCAATCTCGCCAGGAACAAATTTGCAGTACTCAATAGAGTCACACAGTAGATGCTCAGCAAGAGTAGACAGCTTACCACCAATATATCTTTCTGCAGACGCTTCAATGTGTCGAGCACTGTTGCCCCAGTTACCTTGAGTGTCCATGAGTTTTAGCTTGTTGCCACCATCACCAAGCTGGATGATGACTCCTGCTACTGATGTGGGATGAGGGTGATAAGGAAGTGCATGAGCTGCAAGCTCTGCAACCTTAACAGTTTTGCTTGTCTTGTTGGTGTACATACCGTAGATAGCTCGTTTGTAGCTGCTTTTCGCGCCATCATAAATTGAAGGATAGCTACGACCTTGAGCAACATATTTTGAATACTCAGTATAGTTGGTTTTTGCAAGCTCACAAGCATCCATAGAAATGAAATCTTTCATCTTACTCACCTCTCTCAACAATTCCGAGCTCTTTAAGCAGATCGTTCTTACCAGCTGAAGTACCAAGAATACGATTAAACTCTTCTACATCGGAAGGATACTGAATCTGCATCAAGTTTCTAGTTTGAGGATTAACTAGGAAGTACTCAAGCTGGTCATCGTTCATTTCGCCCAAGCCCTTGAAACGATGCACATTCTTTACACCGGCAGGAATATCTTCAACTCGATTACACCAACCGTAATTCTTGGGATTGTCTCCCCAGCAATACAAAGGCGGCATCGATACATAAACTCTGCCCTGCTTAACCATATCTGGGAATAGATTGATAAATACGGACAGAACCAAACAATTGATTTGCAAACCGTCAGGGTCAGCGTCGGCTGAAATAATCACGCGTTCATATCGTGACTTATTTGCATCACAAGCTCCGCCAATACCACAACCCATACTGTTTGCAATGTCACAGATTTCTGCGTTCTTAACAGCATCCTTGATAGACTTGTAAGTCACATTCAAGATCTTACCTCTTAGAGGCAGCACAGCTTGTAGTTCTCTATTTCGAGTAAACATGTACGGGCCTTTTGCGGAGTCACCCTCCACGATAAAGAGCTCAGTGTCTTTACGCTTGCGAGAAGTACACTCAACGAGCTTAGATACAACAGACCGTCTACGAATGTTATCCTCTCCATCGTTGTTCACTTTAATCAAAGAGCTGATTTCTTTTCTAGACAAGAGATTGTTCTGAGCTACTCGATACTCCTCAAAACGCTTAATAAGCTGTTGTGCAATAAGAACATTATCCTCAAGATATCTTGAGAACTGAGACTTAAACAACCCCATCAGCTCTTCAAAATATTTTCTATTAACAACGAGCTTTTCCTTGGTTTGAGAAGAGAATTCAGGATGTGCAATAAATACTGCACACACGCCACGAAGACCGATTAAGAAGTCGTTGTTATGCAGTTCAACCGAAGGCTTGATATTCTTGTGACTATCAATGAACTCTTTCCAAGTTGTGATGATTGTCTTAGCCAACTCCTGAACATGAGTGCCGCCAAGGTAATTGCTTAGCAGATTGGTATAACCGAAATATCGGTCATTTGTTTCGGAAGTGTATCGCAGAGCAACCTTCATCTTTTCAGCTGTAGTTGCAACAACCTCAATCGGCTGAACATTAACATAAACGCTGACTTTGTCGTTCTCTTCTTTGATGAGGTCAAACATACTTGCATCAGTTTTCTGCTCGACACCATCAACAATCAATCGTGCTCTAAAACCAAGAGCACTTGCTACTCGGCAGCGGTCACGAATGAAGTCAACAGGAATTTTCTTGCTGTGGAACATTTTAGGATTCGGAATAAACTCAACCAGAGTACCGTTTCTCTCAGTACTACCCAACTCATAAGCAAGATCTACAACAGTACTACCATAAGCTCTTGCTTCAACAACCGCACCATCACGATACGATGCCAGATGAATCTCATTGGACAGAGCATTGGTAATGGTAAGACCCAGACCATTCAAACCAGAAGAGTAGTTATAGGAAGAGTTATCAAACTTACCACCACTGTTGGCCTTTGTAATCAAAATTTCCAGAATCTCTTTCTGTGTTCCATTTTCAAGAGTCTTCTTGCCATGAGGAATACCTCTACCGAAGTCTCTTACACTATACTTGTTTGCAGCTGTGTCAATCGTCACTATAAGCTCATCGCTGAAGCCTGCTTGAACTTCATCGATTGCATTGTCAAAGACTTCCGACAGTAGTTGACGAGGGTCATTTGCTTCACCGATATACATGCCTCTACGCAATTGCATGTGTGCAATATCGTCAAGCACTTGAATTGATTCGGAAGTATATTCCTTACTCACAATCATTCTCCTTTACAAAGAATATCTGTCAACAGTTATTATAGTTTTCTGCTGACAGATAATCAACTATTTTCTGATATCAGGTGTTGACTCCAGCGCCAACCTTCTTCATGATTGCATCCAGAATAGGATGTCCACAAATGATTCTCTCGAAGTTACGCTCCTGATAGGTAGGAGTATTGCGCTGAGGAGAAGTGTGACTCATCCAGTCACTGGTAGCATTGAGCACGCCCCAAGCTGTGTTTCGGAACTTCTTGATATCTGGCATGTAGTAAGCAATCATGAATTCCTGCTTAGCTTTCTGCATGTTTGCCTTTGTACGGTCAGAGGCATTTTCATCCATCGGGAACATCTCTGCAACGATTGCTTGAATTTCCTCATCCTTCAAAGAGACATTTGCCAATCGCTCTGCAACTACAGCCAGATTGTCCATATACTTGTTAGCAAAGCCAAGAGTCTCTTCTGCCTCATGCAGCTTGTCTTTCATACTTCCCATGTGCTTGCAGGTCCACATACGCTTTGTGGAATTCAGTGCAAGATTCAATGTGTTGTTACACACAACTCGGACAGGAGTCATCATGACCTTAACAGCACCGCTGCCGTCATGAGTGTTGGTAAAGCACAAATATTGACCAAAGTCATCGTCAAGAATCTTCTTGTCCGGAAGCTTTGCCAGCAAGAATGTGCTCCTACCGTTACGAAGGCTTCCCGCAGTTTCATAGCGAACATCTCCACCAATGAGAGAATCTGTAAACGCAAAAGCATCCTCGTTCTGAACAATCTTGTACTTCTCTGTAACAACTCCGAGAACACTACCATCACTGTCTCGAGTATTGGCGACATACCCAGGAATCCGAATACCTCCGTCGGTATAGATCGGCTTACCTTCTACTCGCCAGTTCAAGCCAGCAAGCTCAAGAGCGTCAGCGCTTGTAGGAGACTCTTTAACAGGAGTTCCAAGACCATGCCAAGGAACAAATCGACCATTCTGATCATTTGATGTATACATCAAGCTTTCTACTTCATGTGCCATATATCATACCCTCCATCAGGTTTTTATTATACTAATATTATAAAGTAACAGTTAAAATCATTCAACTAAGAATACTGTTAATTTACAATTCCTTACTTTCTGTAACAAAATACTTTGCTTCACACATCTTCAAGATATTGTGCGTTACAGTGGTGTCTTCTTTTCTAGCGCAATAGATATTGAATATACTATACTTTCCAACATCGGTTATGAAACTATGAGGAATGTCACAACCATCTAACGCTTTATGAAGTTTTTCAGTCATATCTGCAGTAACAGTACATTCAATCTTCCATAAGCGTTCTTTTCTGGATTTTTCTTCGATCCACTTAACGATGAATACTCCGATGAAATTAGTTACTGCTACAACCGATACCTTGAGCCATAATGGTAAGTCACAAACAGTATAGATAATGACTACTGTATTGAGTCCGTAAGCAACTGCATTTACAAGAGCTGCAACAAACTTCTCACACTTGATTGTAACAATTGATTTAACAGTACTAAGAATAACATTAAGTGTTGTTAGTACTGTGAATAAGATAAACAGTTTCAACTGTTAGATCACCTTCTTTGCTTGTAGCCAGTGCTGTTCTTTACAGTGAGGACATTTAACATATCTATGCCGAGTTATGTCATTGTGGAGGAGAGTCCACAACCACTGCCCAAAGTTGTGACTAAAGTCTTTATGGCAATTAGGGCAAGTATAGTGTCTCGTATTTTCAAAATACTTTCTAAACATAGTTACCACTTTCCCTCTAGTTTTAATCTGAAATGATTGTTACCAATGAATGCCGATTCAGGACTATTGCTCTTAACAATGTTACAAACTTCCCACGGAGCATCAGCATCATCAGCTTTTCTACATAGTAGTCTGGATTCATAATATTCATCACGGTTTGGTAGCGCATGAGGACTAGATTGTTTGTAGGTGTCAACTTCAATCATGTAGATATATCTATCCATGTTAATGTACCTCCCAGCCAACACGAACTTCATAAATATGAAGCTTGTCAACATCAATTCCATCAGGATTCACACAACTTTCAAGAATTGTTGGAGCAACGATGGAAATCTTTTCTTTACGATCTTTTATCTCCTGTAGTACTTCAAAAGCATTCTTTTCTCCAGGAATGATGGTTGCTTCAGACACACTCATTAAACCGTATGTGATACGACTTACAGGTGAGAGACCGGTATTCCAATCAAAACTGAATTCTATGTTCAGAAGCTGCGATGGAGATAACCCAATAACATATGAATCGCTCATTCTTGCCATCAATCAAATCTCCTTCCATCCGTTGCGTTGAATAATGTTTCTCATATTCTGGACGCCAACAGGATTCATTGAATGAATGTGGAATGTTGCAGACATCCCCTCTTGCTCTATCCAATCCAAGATTTTGATATAGTCGCCGCCTTCAGAAGCATAGTCTCCTGCATCATGGTCAATGTCAATGATGAAGTTTACATCAAGAATGTAGTCGTCGTACCATTTTCCAACTCGAAGAAAGTCGATGGCCTCATTAACAGATTTAATCCATTTGTAACCTTCAGGCGCAGGACGAACATCATCGATCCAGACCCTTACTGTAATAGTTTCATTTTGATTTTGCAAGCTAACTCACCTCTTTCCATCCATAACAATATTATAATTGAATTGCATGTAACAATCAACTGTTATTTTGTCTCTCTTTTAACAGTTTATTTAAACCACGTTTGCTAAGGCCTACACTGAACTCAAACTTACTGGAAGGAGTTCGTCCCTTGATCAATCTTGCTGTACTACTCTGAGAAGTATAGATGTGATCAATATCTGCAACTGCGTCGGTAGAACTTAGAATACTGTTGCCCTTTGCAAATCCATCAACAGGACTTGTTATAGTATATCCCTTCAAAACTTTCGGAACTTCAATATCGAAAATTCGTTCAATTTCCTTGTAACTACAAGGCAAGAAATGGAACCAAACATTTGCAGTTGTATCGGTAATAGGACACTTCCACTTCTCAGCATACTTGTCAGTTCCCCAGCCCTTCAATTCTTGAGGTGCGTTAACACTGTGATTCAACAATTGATAATGCTCGTATGTTTCTTGAATTGTAGTTTTCAGTGTTGTAGAACACGGAACCCAACAGAAAGATCGCTCATAGTTATGATCAGTTTTATCAATCATGATTTCTTGCCACTTATCTACGGCAAGTTGAATCAATCTATCTTTATTTCTCAAAACAAGATCATAGTACCACTTCATAACAGCTTCGTGTCCGCCGAACTCTTCAAACTCCCGAAGCATTCTTGCCGTTATGTGTTCAGCAAGTTGTTTTCTACCTTGACGATACACTTCCATCTCAAACTTAGCAGGTGTACCTACAAACTCTGCATATTTCATAGAAGTAGATCCATCTGTGATTGCGAGACGGTCAGGAGTGTACATAATCTTTGTAGTATCTAGAACAAAGTCATCTCCATACCAGTCTACAAAGTCTTGATTGAATCCTCTGAATGTTCCTGTTTCTTCATGATTTCGTCCTTTATTCTTTCCTGCATCCCAGTTAAACTGCAGTCCGTAATCTTTCTCAAGCACAATATCTGTACTAATTTCAGGCTTCCATTCATTTGCATACGCAACAAGTGCACTACTGCCAACAGGAACAAGAGCAGTTGTGTCACAATGCTCTTCTAAGAGATTAAGATTTGATGTCAACAGTGTATCTACAATCTTGTGTGTAACATCGGTAACATCACGATTGCTGTATTTTCCTATAATTAGAATAAGAGCAAGGAGAATGGCCATGTATGATTCTTGATTTAGAATCTTTAATGGAATACCGTTGTCTTCTGTTTCTTTAACAGTCCATTTTGTTGCATAACCTTTATAGTCACGACTACTGAAATCAAGAATTTCATCATAAGGGAAAAGATCAAACAGAGCAGCTTCTTGCCAACGACCGTTACGACAGTTACCGTGTTGACCTACATACGCCTCATCAATTCTATCATTCAAAGAAATAATATTGCCATTGCTTTTTAAGATAAAAGTAAAGTAGCCACCAGCATTACCATACTGAGAGATGTAAGCAATGTATACACCGTCAACTCTATTTTCTACAACTCTCAAGTACTGTGCAAGAGTCGGAAATACCTCAATAACAGAACTGATATGTTCAAGATTACCGAGAGAGGGAGCACCCTTCAAGAAAGACTCTACTTTACATTTACACAGTGACTCAGTAACTTTCTGAACACTTGCGTACAACAGTTTGAGGTCATCCTCTCTGTTACCTTCACCAAGTAGTTTAGAACCAGAAACTTTTGCTACAAGATTGTTAAACATGTTCACAAGTTTATCTTCTGCAGCTTTGATTACAGGAGAATTGAATGCATCCCACATAGCCCAGTATTCCTGAATAGCTTCCTTATCTTTCACAAACTCAGAAAGATAGACTCTGTAATCATCAAGCATTTCATCATAGCAACTTCTGGCGTACAGTACAGCAAGCATACCTGAGTTATCATATTCGTTTGTTAACTTTGACATCAACTTAGTACAAGTATGTGCTTCGGAAATCATAGATCCAAGACGGAAGGATTTTCTATCAGGATCATACTCGGTGTGTTTCATCCATAAAGCAATGATATCACTCAGCGTCATAAAGATACCTCCTCTTGAGTTTTACAGAGTTCATTGTAAAACAAGTTTCATTTCTTTGAACCTGTTAAGGTAAGGAATGAGTTCAAAGATGTCCTCCAGATTGTAAGGAGTATTTTCAACTAGAATTTTATAACCGTTTATGACTTCACCGGTTTCTTCTGACATAATGGGAGGAATTTCATTGTTACCTGTTATTGCGAAATACTCAGAGAGGACGTTGAGCACTTCGATAAATGTTAAGTTTTTGTATGATTTGTTAAAAATGTCGATAGAAAAGGTTGGCATAATGTTGTCCCTCCACTTATTTTTTATACTTCTATTATAATATTTAACAGTATGATAATCAACTATAATAAAAAAGAGCTAGAGAATTATCTCTAGCTCTTTCTATGTATATTTAAGAATTACTTGTTGCAGTTGCCACCGCATTCACAAGCAGACTTGCTACCAAGCTGATGACCAAGTACACCTGCGAGCAGAGTCTTCAAATCAATACCGAGACTTGCAGACAACCCCTCGCTCAACTGAGTGGTAGTAGCCATAATGTTGTTTGCCAACTGATTAGAATCAGATCCCATCATGACAATCTTATCAACACCTTTGTATCCATCGCCAATAGCAGCAGCCATTGCCGGGAACTGTTCAAACAAGAGCTTAACAGCTTCAAGCTGCATATCCATCTTTGCTGCTTCACCGTAGCGTTCCATAGCTTCAGCCTTCTTCAGGATACCAGCTGCCTCTGCCTCCGCCTTTGCACGAATTGCTTCAGCTTCAGCTCTACCACGAGCTTCGATACCAGCTGCTTCGTTCTCCATTGCAACTTTCTTTGCCTCGGACTCAGCCTTAGTTGCTTCTGCCTTCTGCTCAGCCTCAAACTTCTCAGCTTCAGCTTCACGCTTACGCTTGAAAAGATCAGCATCTGCTTCTTTCTGTGCCTGATACAGTTTAGCATCAGCATTCTGCTGAGCTGCATACTTCTGTGCATCAGCTGTCTTTTTAACTTCTGCTTCCAGCTTACGCTCAGTAATTTCAACCTCACGAGCCTTCAGCTCAATTTCCTTTTCCTGACGAGCCAAGTTAGCATTTGCAGTAGAGATTTCCAAAATCTTACGCTGTTCCTCAGCCTGAATTCCCTTTGCTGCTTCTGCCTCAGCCAACTTGATGTCAGATTCTTTCTTCAGTTCAGCCTGCTGAATAGCCAGATCATTCTGCTTACGAGCAATTTCCAGATCTGCAGCAACTTGAGCATCGTTTGCTTCCTTACTTGCTCTTGCTTCAGCAACAGCAACTTCCTTACGAGCGTCCGCCTTTGCAATTGCTGCCTTCTTACGAATTTGCTCAACATTGTCAACACCTAGGTTCTCAATTACACCGTTACGGTCATCGAAGTTCTGAACATTGAATGCAACAATTTCCAAGCCCATTGCAGCCAAATCAGGAGCAGCATTTTGCTTTACCTTTTCAGAGAACAACTGACGGTCAGTAACCATTTCTTCCAGCTTCATCTGACCAACGATTTCACGCATGTTACCTTCAAGCACTTCTCGAGCAACACGAGCAATGTAATCCATCGGCTGATTCAGGAAGTTCTCTGCAGCCAGTGCAAGCAATTCAGGCTTGCTGGAAATCTTGACGTTTACGATTGCATCAACGCTGATGTCAATGTAATCTGCAGTGGGAACTGTACTGGAAGTCTTAACATCAATGGGGATCAACTTCAGAGTCAGCTTGTCGATACGCTCGAAGAAGGGAATCTTCAGAGCAGCTTTACCAATGACTGTTTTCTTGCGAACGCCACTGATAAGATAAGCAGTATCGGGAGGAGACTTAACATAGCCTGTGATGAACAACAAGACTATCAAAGCAACCACTACTGCTGCGGGAATGAAAACACTCCAATTCATTTTTAATCAGTCCTTTCGGTATCTAATTTCTACATCAATATGATATTGTATTACAAAGTATTTATCAACTTGATCAGCCAGGCATCCAGCGACGAGAAACAATGATGCCTTCCGCGTCGACTGTAATACATTCAGTGTTCAACAGAGTCTTCCTGCCGTGATCATCATACTGCCAGTAAAAATATGTAATGGTCTGCAGCTTTGTTGTCAAACTGATTTCCTTTGTGCAAAACAGATCACCGTCATCTGTATAATGTCGCTCAATGATGAAATCATTTGTTGTGGTTGTTTTTACAGCGTCAACAGTTGCTGTCTCAGTTTTACTACATGCACAAAGAGACATAAGCAGAATAACTGCAAGAACGATCATGAAAATCTTTTTCATTCTTCTACTCCTTCTTTATTGATTTGAGAGTGGATTTTTCCACAAATAGTACAACGAAGAGTCTGATTACCCTCAGGTGTTTCTTCGTTAGTTAAACAATCCTTAGAAACATAAACATTGCACCCGCAACAGAAGAACCATCTTTCGTGAAATCTATTCTTTGCAGATTCACAATCTTTGTACATCTTCTGTAGCGTAGACATATATCTGTAAGGATCGCTGATATCAAACTCATACTGGAACGGCTTTGAAGGTACATGGTACATCTTCTTAAGAGTACAGGAGCTACAGCTATAAACGGAAGTTGCATCCGCCTTGGAAGCCTCAGGATAGTTTTCAGATGAGTCTACATCGTATGCATACTTCACATCAACATTTGTACCACAAAATCCACAAATATGATTTGGATTTCGAGGTACACAACGAAACGGACTCTTGTACTGTATTACACCGAAGGACACAACGGACCACACTCCTTATTCAAAAATAGTGCTTCAAAATGTCGCATACTCATGTGGAGAACATAATTACTATGTGCTCCTGCTCTTACAACTTCAAGGGCGGTTTCTTCATCAATCTTATCAGCATTGTAGAGGATAACCTCATCTTGGTCAAAGGGACCGATGCTGTTGTAGATTTCAATCTTGAAAATGTGCCCTAAGTTAATCTTTTCATCACTCAAACACATAACCACTCCACCCCTTGTAGTAACAAACTCCATAGATGCCAGGTTCCTTCTCAAATTGACTTCTGGTAACATCAGGATTGAGTGGATGTCCTAGCCCTTCAACATCTTTCGGGAAGAATAAAGCGCACGTGCCAGAATCTTGTTCCACATCAGCTCTGGCTGTTTCCAGAGTACCTTCTTTCCACTCAAGGGAACCATCATCGTCTTTGATCATGCCTCGAACAGAATCAAAATTACACTTACCATACTTCATAACATTACCTCCATGTTATATTTTACACTAGTATTATATAATAGTTATGTAATGTAATCAACTATAAAATAACAGTTACTGTAGAAATGAACAAACAAATAACGAGCTTGTCAATTATTGACAAGCTCGTTATCACGAAAGGAGGAATGAAAAACACTCTGACAAGCACATAGTAAAATATATAAGTTCATCAACAGGCCTTCGCCTTACCAACTGTTTAGTTTTCAACCATATTCGATCAATGGGGAGACAAGTCTGAGCCTACGATGCGTCCACCATAAACTTCTTGCCCCAGTAAACTCTGGAGGGGTCTTATCCCTCAATCATTCACCAAGTCCCATACAAGACTGATTACTTGCAACTTTCACTCGCCATTCAGAAATTTGATAATCGTATTAGTAACTTTTCCTATTACTATCTTCAAGTTCTTTAATAGCATTAAGTCAACTCGCGTTTGAGCTACTCGCACCTCCGACCTTATCTTATAGCCTGATTACTCAGACATCAACGCGAACTTCCTTAGTGGTATTTCACAAGGTTTGTGACAGTCACCAGCTAACACCTAACTTGGATTCGGCTCGGCTATTAACCAAGCTGTCTATTGCGGAAGCGATAAGACGGTATCTTTGATTGCAACTATGTCAGCACACCCTTCCATCCTGGACCTCAGTTCAGAGGCGGAATCTATGAATCACTCCATAAACCCTCTAGCTATCACAAGCTATCGTTCGTGAATGTTTTTCGCATTCCAGGCGCCCGCAGGCAGGATCGAGTTCTCAGCACGATGGTATTCGTTCTGCACTGAGTTGTCAATGATTATATATTTTATTATGCACTTGTCAAGGTTCAAATTGGAGCCGGTAGACGGACTCGAACCCCCGACCTGCTGATTACAAATCAGCTGCTCTACCAACTGAGCTATACCGGCAAATATGGGAAGCGGAACCTTAGACACCACTAGCCTCTACTATCTATTAAGTCAT
>JAEIGA010002728.1_pt1 | contig 27993 bp, 44 predicted proteins | sample 9270691 | NCBI WGS metagenome assembly JAEIGA01 (sample SAMN17057246, study PRJNA624740) | gut metagenome | biome: biome; isolation source: fecal sample | host: Bos grunniens | place: China: Xizang | collected 2019
ATGTGTTTGTATTTGCCCGTAAAGATGAATGGACTTCTTTCCATGCAAATAAAGAGTATGTGAATACTTCCAGAACAGGACAGAAGTTTTATAAACCTGTGTATAATCTGGTTGAAGCTAATAATAATGATGAGGTCTGTCCATACAATAAAGCAACTTACAGTACAGACCTTTGTTATCAGTTGTTCAAGATATATGCTCCTGACGGGGGGCTTGTTTACGACCCTTTTATGGGAAGCGGAACAACCGCCTTAGCTGCAAAGAATATGAATCTGAATTTTATCGGTTCCGAGTTAAGCAAGAATCAGGTTGAGTGGGCTGAGAACAGATTACTTTACGGTAAAGGACATATTAATGAAGCACATGACCCTAAGGCATTATTTTAACAGGAGATAAATTATGGAATTGAATAAGATTTGGAATGAGAGTAATGAAGTTACATTGAAAGAACACATTGATGATAAGTCTGTAGATATTGTACTTACATCACCTTTCTACAACTCTACAAATAACTCAAGAACACTGACAAACAATAACAGTAAGGGTTATCCGAGCTGTCGTTACGATGAGTTTGTAGACAATATGAGTTTTGAAGATTACAACGCATATATTCTCAGACTGTTCGAAGGATTTGACCGTGTGCTGAAGAATAATGGTGTCGTACTGTGGAACATTTCTTACGGTGCAGCTAACCCTGACGGAATGTTCCAGAACATAAATGAGATTGTCACAAAGTCTAATTTCTCAATCGCAGATGTAATCATCTGGAAAAAGAAATCCGCATTACCTAACAACATCAGTCCTAACAGATGCACACGTATTACTGAGTATGTGTTTGTAATGGCAAGAAAAAGCGAACTCGATACATTTTTTATGAACAAGAAAAAAATATCTGTGTCTGCAGGCGGACAGAATATTTATGAAAACATTTTCAATTTTGTTGTTGCAAATAATAACGATGAAGTTTGTCCTTATAACAAGGCAACATACAGTACAGACCTTTGTTATAAACTTCTCAATATGTACGCTCCGTCAAATGCTGTCGTATATGACCCTTTTATGGGTAGCGGCACTACAGCACTTGCATGTAAGAATATGGACTTCAATTATATCGGTTCTGAACTCAGTAAGAATCAGGTAGAATGGGCTGAAAATCGTCTTATGACCGGAAAAGGACACACTAACGAAACTCACGATAGTAATGCTTTGTTCTAAAAATTATATATTTCTTTATGAAGAAGTATCGTATTTTTAGTAGATTTTTTAATTCAGTAGGAAGTTACTATACACTTTCTGAACTTGCTCAATATATGGCAGTTTTTTATTTCAATATGAGAACTGCTCATTTTAAGACAAGTGGAGATACTTTTCTTGAGTTACATGAATACGCACAAGAATTGTATGAACAAGCTGAAGATTATTATGACGATTTAATTGAAACAGCATTATCATTTAATGAAACAGTTCAGCTTATGTTTGTTACTCCGGGCGATTGGATACCTGAAAGTATTGATTATAATCGAACATCAAGTGATACAATTTCATTGATGTTACGAAGTGTTCAGAGATTATATGATTGTTTGGAATCAATAACAAAGGAAGTTTATCCTTCTTTTGTATATTCTAAAATAGATTCTATGCTTGAATGGTTAGACAAGCAGAACTATAAATTACAGCAAATGAGTAAGGAGATATAAACTATGAGCGATGTTATTTTCAGAGCAACTAGTCGTGGTGGTAAAAACTTTGTAGAAGTTATGGACACCGGCACTGATTTTGATAGATATGAAATTAAAATGAATGGTTCCATCGATTATTCTGATACTATTAAAGGTGTTTTAGCTAAACTTATTCACCATAGTGGATGGAAGTCGGGAATGTTCGATAAGATTGAATTCGATGATACTGGAATGAGTCTTGGAGAACAGTATCTACAGATAATGAAAATGATTAATAAGGAATTTGGATTTCTTTATAAATCTCCTACAGGTTCTCGTGAAAGACAATATTATTTTGATATTATTCGTTTTATTTCTCAGAATATAAAAAATGGTACAATGTCTATTGAAGAAGTTATTGAAAAATCAAAAGACGCATTAAGAGCAAAAGGAATTGTGTCATCTCGCAGACCTTTGAAATCTTCACAGAAAGGATTCGAGAATGTAGTAGAAGGCACTAAATATGACGATTACCATATTGATACAAATGGTATGGGAATCCTTAGTGTTGAAAACATTATTGAAGAAATTGAAGGTCGTGGAAATCAGGCTGTACTTACTGTTCAGACTTCAGATGGTTCTACAAATCATTCTCAGTTTGGTTCTAAGGATTGGAAAGAGTATAAAGATTCTGTAAATGATGCTGGAAATTCAATTACTGATGTTTGGGTTACAGAAGTTGAAGGCGGCTCTTATGTTCGTAATTCTCGCAGACTGATTAAATCGGGATATGATATTTTAAATGTTGGAAATAAAACACCTGCTGGTAATTTAGTTTTTTATTTAGTAAACGATGGAAAACGAATGCCTATAATGACTGAAGATTATGCAATTCGTGAAGGTGGTTATGATAAAGGTTATTTATATGAAGGTTCTAAAAATGGTGAATTTGTACGATTTGATGGCTTTAGTTCAATTATAAACAGACTTGCGGAAGGCTGTGGTTTAGGTGAAGAAATTGAACAGATTGAATATTATATAACAGGTAATAAAGTTACTTTTACAGTATATCTAAACGAAAGGGGAATTCATTTATTAAACAATGGTTGGTGGGATGATTATTCTGTAAAATGGGAGTTATCTGCTGAGGAACAAATTCCGTTATATGGTGCCGATGAAAAGATTGCTATGAGTGTTGAACTTACTATACTTGGTCTATCAAATGATTTGACTAGTTCTCGTAAAATCACCTCAGCTCGTTATATTGCAACAGACCCGGAAACAGGAGAAGTTCTTGGTTCAGCAGATACTTATGAAGAAGCTGTAAATGAATGGGGTGAAGATGTAACTATTACTGATTCTGAAGCAGCTGAAGGAGAGGAAAATATGGGATTGTTCCAGTCTCGTAGACCTATCAAATCTTCATTACATACAGAAGTTGTAGAAAACTTCCCTGAGTATATGGTTAATTATGCTGTATATGGTGAACATCTTGATGTTACAGATGAAGATGTAAGTTTATATGAAGAATGGCGTGAACGTAACGGATACGGAACGTGCTTTGGTACAGGTAGTGTTTACGATGAATCTTATTTCAGTAATAATCCAGCGTTTGGATTACCGTGTACTGTTATTTCTGTTGTGTTTGAAGTTTCTGATAGTATAACTTCATCTCGCAAATCAATCAAATCCGGGATAAACGATGAGTGTATTGGTACAAGCAAAGATGGTAGATATTCTATTTATAAGAATGATGTCGATAAAGTTTATATGTTTGCTGAAGACGATTATGTTATTAAGGAAGTTGATTATGATGACCCTGAGGTAGAAGGTGTATTAGAGAATTGGAAAGAGATTTACGATATTCCTCTTAAATCATCAAAGAAACCAGAAACCACAAAACAGTTTATGACACGTATTCTTTCAGAACTTGAAGAGGGTAAAATTACAGAAGATGAAGCAGCTGAGGAAATAGCAGAAGCTAATGATGTGAATATCGGTTATGCAAAACAGATTCTTTCTAATTATATTGCAGACAAAGACAGATATATTACCTCAGGTATGCTTGAACTTGGTGAAGCTCTTAATATGGAGTTTAATCCTGATGGAAATCTTGATTCTTGGTCTGTCGATTTTGTAAGTGACCCTGAGAAACCAGCCCCTACTCTTGGTGGTGAACTTGTTCGTGCAGCTCGTTATATTATTGCCGCATTCAGAGACAACGAAGAGAAGGTTGGTTGGGGGTATGCAAGAGAAGTCTTGAATCCTGCAGCAAGATTTATTGTTGAGAATACTGATTATAAACAGAATGACGTATTCGAGGATTTGCTTGACGGTCAGACTTACAATGATGACGCATACAGACAGTTCATCGATATGTTCGAAATTGATTTTGCCGATTATCTCCGTGACCATGAAGAATTGTTCCATAGACTCAATAAAAAGAGTTTTGAAGAGAATACATCTGAATCAGATGAATATTCTTCTATTGATGAAATAATTATTACGGATGATAAAGGAAACGAATATCTGTTCAAATATGATGGTGATAATTATGTTTGTTATGGTATTGATGAAGGATATTCACCTGAATATTTGGAAGGTGATGTATTAACACCTGAAGATTATCCTTATGATAATGTTGATTTCAACGAAGAATTTGGTGAATTCGAACAAGATGGGTTTGTTTATAGTTGGGAAGATGGTGACGGTGAATCTATCCGAATTTCAGATGTGAGTCTTACAAATCCGATGTTTGATTACGATGATGTCCTCAATAGTGAAGAAGTAGGAAATCTTATTGAAAATGGAACTGAAGTTTATGATATAAATCATAACGAATTGAAAGTTTCAGATATAATGTAAGGAGATATTAAAATGAGAGTAATACGTTCAAAGTTAGATTATGTTGATACAGAATACCGTGTGCTTGCTAAATTAAACGGTAAGACCGTAGGATTTATTGATAAAAATCTTAACGGTACATATTCGTATGCTTTTGGAAGACCAAAGGCTTCTTATGTTTCGTTTAATGTAGATGATTTAGACACAGCTAAGAGTAGACTTGAAGAACACGTGTTTATGGGTAATTCTCGCAGACCTGTAAAATCAGGATATAGCGATGTTGAAAAGGCTCTTTCTGGATTAGAAGATTATTTTGGCAGAACAGCTGATGGTGATACAATCTATACACGCATTTCACATGATGATGAGAATCATATTGCTAATGTGTGTGAAGATTATAATGTTGATTTTGCCGTAGGTTCAAATCATGTTACGCTTTATCCAATAGAATCTTCTCGCAGACCTATTAAATCATCTCATCCTGGAGATACTTTTTTAGAGTCTTATAAAGGGTTTGACATTTACATGAATCTAACTGAAAAAGGAAATTTCGACTGCGTTCACATTTATGATTCTTCTACAGGTGATGAAATTAAGACTATTACTTCTATTGATAGAAATGAAACAGGATATCGAATGGCTGATAGAGCTAAGAAGTTTATCGATGGTTACATCACATCATCTCGTAAACCTGTAAAATCAGGATATGAGGGAGATGACGCAGAGGCAAAAGAACTTGCATTGTATATCAAGAATACTTCAGAACTGTATCATGGAATTACACATTCTGTTATCGAGAATCTTAAAAAGAAAGCTCGTAAAGGTGTTTACGATAAAGAACGTGCCGTAGATGCTTGGATGTATGTTGCAGATGCCGGTGCCAAGATGTACGACAAAGAATTTGGTAGTGGTCGTGGAAGCCTTACAATGTTCTCAAAATCAGACCGTAGAAAAGCTGCAGAAGAACTTGCAAGATATTACGAAGAGGATGTGCTCGAAGGACTTGATAATGTTCAGTCAGCTTTTAATCTTATCCAATCTGCTGTAGATGGTGGATGGGAAGTAGATTCTTCAGATGTTCCTGAAGCTCTTGATTTATTCGTAGAATATTACGGTGAAGAGTATGCTCTTGAGTCTATTGCAAAAGCAATGGGTTCAGATACTCTCAAGGAAAATATTGAATGGATTGCTCGACATTGGGGATTCGGTGAAGAACTTGAAGAATACGATGACGCTTGGGATATGTACGAACACGCTAAAGAAGTAATGGGTGAATCAGAATTATTCAACAATCTTACTCAAGCTGCAGGACATGATGAACTTGCTGAGGACCTCGCTTTCATTTTCCGTATGGAAGACTTCCGTCAATGGGATAAGTACGATAATAATGATGATGAAGAAATCGAATCATCTCGCAGAATCTCTTCATCACAGTCTGAAACAGATGATTTTATTAGAAGAGTTGTTAACTTTGGTCAGAGAAACGGTTTGAATATTCCTGAACTGGCTCTCGCCTTTTCAGATGGAAGAAGATGCTCTCACGAAGAGTATCTTAAATTATGTAAATGGTTCAAAAACCAAGAAAATGTAGATAAATATTATTCAGGTGTTGAATTAACATCATCTCGCAGAATCTCTTCGGGTAAACGTACCGTAGACCATAAGAAACCAAGTCGTGAAGAAATTGAGAAAGCACTTGATAAGAGACTTGCTCAGGAAAAGGTAAAATTTGCAACTGATATGTATGATGATACAGTAGATTACATTCTGTCTTTCTGGGATGAAGAAGATTATATTCCAAAAGACGCTGATGATGCTGTATCTCAGTGGTATAACGATACTAAGAAACATTTCCCACAGGATTTGAAAAAGATTGCTAGTGCGGCATATCGTTATTGGATTAGAAGTAAACTTATTAAATCTTCAAAAAGGATTCGCTAAATGAACTACGATGAGTTGTGGACTAACATTACAGTTTTATTCCCTTCAAACGTAGACCTGACTTACGATGGTGCAACAGCCACCGTAAAGTCAGGTGACAGTGAAATTACCGTTATCTATAATGATGATAATTCATTTGTAGTAAACGGTAAAACACTTCACTTTGAAGACAGTATGTTTGAAATAGTTAATACATTACTTGTTCCGTATATTCTCCAGGAACTTGATGGGGAGAGAAGACTGTGAACGAGTTAATTAAAAAAGTATCTGATGTTAATGGTACGACTAAGACACATAATAATGAGCCGTCTAAAAAGTTTCAGTATAAAACGCAAAAGAAATCCACAGGACCTGGATTCGACTATTATCTTCGGAAGGCTTGTGAAAAAGTAGAACAGGAAGAAGAAAATAATGTCACAGAAGCTCCTGTAAACAAACGACCTAAATTATCTCCACCTAGAATAAATTTTTAATTTTTCTCATTCACTTTCCTTTACATAATTATTATTTTACTGTATATTATAGTTATACAGATTAAATGCTTTAGGAGGCATATTATGGATAAGGAACTTACAGTAAAACAGATTGCTTCAAAAATCAATCAGACACAGAAAAAGATTGATGAAATCAACAGATAGATAGTAATGTACAAACGGTGGGTTGCAGAAGCTGAAGCACCTGACGCTAAGAATAACAAGAAAGCTACGCTTTCAGTTGATAGAAAATGTCTTAGAGAAGCTGAAAAGAAACTCAACAAGTATGAGGCACAGCTTGCAGAACTTAAACTTCTTCAGCAGGGTAAAGTAAAGGAATATCCTGTACTTCGTCAGTTTGTAGAAAGCTGGAAACAGTATTGTATTAAAGTAATCTCAAATCCTGAAACTGTAAAGAAATGTATCGCAGCTCGCAAGGAGATGCATGAAGACATTAAGAAAGTTGAAGAAGAATACAAGGCAAAGGGTCTTCCTTCTTGGCAGTCTTACTACAAGCGTGAAGATATCAAACACGATTTTAATCGTGCCTGGGGATTCGTTGCTGACTATATGATTTGGTCAGAAGAAAGAATCAATATGGAAAGATTGGAAAAGGACTACACTTACTTCGCAGAACAGAAGTACAATAAGTTCATTGAAGACTGTGAGTTCTATGTTGGTGAAATCACAGATACTTCTAATCTTTCAATTGGAGACAAGGGTGACATTAATGGTCACGTTGTTGGTGTAAAGGCTACAGCAAATGTAAACACAATTTCTGCTGAGGGTCTAATTCAGAGATTCCACTACAGAACATTGATTAAGGTTGTAGCATAAAAATATACCCTGTCTTCGGACAGGGTGATTGATAGGAGATAAAGATTATGTCTAAAGAACTTCAGGTTTTTGAACTTACAGATGAACAGTTGGAACGATTCGTAGTGAATGGAAAAGGAGAATATCCTGCACACGACACCGTTGCTTCAGAGTTTCTTACTACAGAAGAAATTAAGAATAAGATTTGGAATGACACGTGGATGGTTTTTCGACTTGGTATACATCCACTTGATATTATTCCGTATCTCAAGTCTGGATTCAAGATTGTATTTATGAAAGGAATTGATTACAGACGATTCAAGAGAGAATATACATCGTTGATGTAGTATATATATTTATCAGATAAGGAGAATTATTATGGAAGATGAGATTTACATCGAAGACTGGTGGGGTGATGAAGATTTAGACGAACTCGAAAGATTTCGTGAGTGGTGCGATAATATGTATACCGCAGATGAACCTCGACCAGAGTTTGTATGGGATGATTACTACGAAGAATTTTTGTCTGAAGAAGAGTAGTAATACATCGGTTTAATATAAAAAGAGCAACATTCAAACGTTGCTTTTTTTATATATTTTCTATATTAATTTAATATGGAGAAATATTTCTATGAATAAGTTAGATATCAAAGATTATTCTGTAGGACTTGTGAAAAGTATCAAAAGCGGAAAACTTACACTTGAAGAGGCTGTGATTGAAAGCTCAGCTGCTACAGGCTGTACCAAGAATTTTGCTCGTAAGATTCTGAGCGAATGTCTTGCTGAAACTAAGAATAAGAAACCAATCAAATCAGGAATAACCTATGACCAGGCTCTCGATATGTTTACATCTGAGGGTAAACCTTGGGATGATTATTGGTCAATGCAGCAGGATTGGACCGTATTCGTAGACAGCCTTGAAAAAGACGGTGATGTTGATTACGAAGAGGCAAGATGGTGGGATAATCCTTGTACACCTGAGAGTTTTAACGAATGGATTGGTCGTTCTAATGATTACGATGAAATTGTTAACTCTCGCAAACCGATTAAATCTTCTACTTTCGTAGGTGTTGATGAAGAGATGATTGCTGACCAGTTAGAAGAATACTTTAATGATTCTAATTATGATGTTATAGTATCACCAATCAATAAAGTCTTATTTGAGATAGGATTTAACGATGTGTATGTTGATTGGGATATAGATAAGTTCTATAAGGATATTACAAATATCACACATCGTTTTGCCAACGAAGTTTTGGCAATTGAAAGTGTACATTTTGAATGTATTAATAAAAATGGTCCTTTGTGGTTACTTATTAAAGTACAAAGACCAATGTAAAATTAGAGACTATCTTTCTGAAAAGACTGTCTAATAAACGGACAGTCTTTTTTTTATGTACAAATAAAATCTTAAATAAATACAAACTTTATATATTCTTATATGGAACTAAAAACAATAGTTCATCGTTGATGACTCGGAGTTCCATAAACCACCAACGTTCGACTAATAGAGCAAAGGTGGTAAAGTTAAATCATTATCACCTTTATTCATATAAGGAGAAAAAGAATTATGACAAGAGAAGAAGCACAGGCAAAACTCAATCAGACTTTTGCTCAGATTAATTCAAGTGCTGACCCAATGCACAACGGTCTTATCGCTCAGTCACGTGATGCATATGCAAAACGCTGGGGAAAGGCAATGTCGAAGGAGAAGGAAGCAGTCCTTAAAAACTCACTTGACCAGACAACACGTATTCTTGCAGGACGTGGAATTACAAAAGAGGCTATTAAATCGGCTGTATCTGATATCGGTAAGGTAGATAACCCTATCGCAATGCTCTACAACCTTATGTCTATTTTGATTCCAAACTTTGCTTATACAGAAGTTTGTGCTGTACAGCCAATGCCTACAGAAAAATCACCAATCTTCTATCCACAGATTACTGCGAACGAAACTCGCAATAACATTACAAAGGGTACTGCATTGCTTGGTTCTACTAACTGGGCTGCAGAATCAAATTACACAACAAACAAGATTACACGCCGCTCAACAGACGCATCTGACGGTCCTGTTGTATCAGGAACAGACGTTACATTCACAGCTCCTGAAGGTTCAATCCTTCCTAACACTTGTGTTGTAACATTGAGTGGTGTTGTAGACGCTGTAACACTCGACGACGGTAAAGGAAACATCAATCCTGTTCTCAACATTATTACTGCTGGTACTGTTGATTATGATACAGGTGTTGTTTCTATCACACTTGATGCTGCAGCAGCTGATGCTGAAGTTGCTATCAATTATCGTTATGATTGGGCTGCAGCTTCTGCTTCTGCTGATATGGACAGAAAACCTGCACAGGCTGTATTTGAATGGAGTTCAAAAGAAATTGTAGCTCATCCATACAGACTTCGTTCTTCATACAACCTCGACAATTTCTATGCTGCTAAGAATGTTCTTGGTGGATATGATATTGACCAGGTTCTTGCAACAAGTCTGGGTGGTCTTATCAACAAAGAAATTTCTTGTAACATCTTTGATGAAATGCTTGTACGTGCTGATGGTACTAAAACTTGGAACTCAATCCTTCCAAGCGGCGTTTCACAGATTGAACACAACATGTCAGTTCTTCAGTCAATCAATGAAGCAAGTAACGAAATCCGTAAGCAGATTGCTCGTTCAGGTGCTAACTGGATTGTTGCTGGTACTAAGTTGATGAACATTCTTGAATCTCTCGGTGGAAACTTCTTCGACAGTAAGAACATTTGGGCAGCTAACTCTTACAGTGCTGAACCAATCGGTCCTTATGTTGCTGGTACTTTGTTCGGTAAGTACAAGGTTCTCAAGAATCAGGACTTTGATGAATCAGTTGCATTACTTGGCTACCGTAAAGATGACACCGATGCAAGTTATGGTTGTGGCTCATTCATTTCACTTTATGCTACAAATCCAATCGCTAAGGACGACCTTACAGTCGTACAAGGAATGGGTTGCAAAATGGGTGCTACACAACTTATACCTAACTCAATGATGAAGTTTGTTATTGAGTAATAGGTATTAACCTAATCTGATTAAAAAGACCACCTCAAAAGGGTGGTCTTTTTTTGTTTGGTTTCCTTTACTTATGAAACCAAATCGTGTTATAATAACAAAAGAGTATAGTATTTGCGGTACTGTACTCTTTCTAAACACAAACAACTAATAAGGAGTTGCCTATGTCTGATGTTAATAATAGAATTTCTACCTACACAATTTATCTTATTACTAATCAAATTAACGGTAAGAATTATGTTGGTAAACATAAACTTCGTAAGACCGAGAGATTAGACAGTCGTTCATATATGGGTAGTGGACAAGCGTTAAAAGACGCTAAACTAAAATACGGTGTCGATAATTTTTCGAAGGAAATATTAGCGGTTTGTTATTCTGAATATGAATATAATCTCTTAGAAAAGATATTCATATCTTTGTACAAAGAAATCGGAAAAGCTGAATATAATGAAACATCTGGTGGAGAAAACGGTGATTTTTGGAATTATATTTCTGAGGAACGAAAACAAGAGCTTAAATTAAAACACCACAATAACATAAAACAATTGTGGGAAAATAAGGAATATAGAGATAAACAGTCGAAGTCGCATAAGGGCAAACCTAGTCCAACAAAAGGTGCAAAGTTTTCCGAATCGCATAAACGTAATCTTTCAATTTCTCATTTAGGAAATAAACAAAGCGAAGAATCTAAGCAGAAGATATCTGAAAAGTTGAGAGGTAGGGAAATACCAACAGAGCAGCGGAAACAAATATCGGATGCTCTCAAAGGTACACGATATTATACTAACGGTGTTATTGAAGTTCGTAGAAGAGAATGTCCTGAAGGGTTTACTCTTGGTAGACTTCCAAAAGATAGACATCATAAAGAGTCCACTATAGAGTTAATTCGTAAAAGACGTGCTGAACAGGTTTTTACGCAGGAATCTATAAATAAAAGAACCGAGTCGTTGAAGAAATATAATGATACACCTGAGGGTAAGGCAACACGAAAAAGAGTTGGAGAAATGAACAAAGGAAATTCTTATAGTAAGGGTAAGAAACATCCTGGATTTCATATTTATAACAATGGTGTTGTAGAGGCTCGTGCCAAAGAATGTCCTGACGGATTTGTTCCTGGAAGATTAGAAATCAATAAATTAAGAATCTCCCAGTCAATGAAAGAATACAGAAAATTGCAAAAATTTAATATAAACGGTAAGGAGTAAATTATGAACGATTACATGGAAGAAGTGAACGCTGTTTTTAATGCTGGACACGCTATTGAGCGTAAATTAAAAGATAATGGTTACTGCACAGATGATGGTTGTATCGGTGCAGGTGGTTGTGTCGATGGTAAATATTATGCTAGAGATATGGACTTTATATGCACAGAAAAGAAAGTTACACAGAAGATAATAAATTCTTTTACACCGAAAGGGTTTCGGTGTAAATTACACTTTTATGATGTTTATGATGATGACCCCGATAATCCTTATAATAACGCTTATAATATTTTGATTTCTTCAAAATAATCCTTCAAAATCCTTTACACAATTGATGTTTTATTGTATATTATAGTTATACAGAATAAATGCTTTAGGAGGCAATTATGCAGACACGAACAGTAAAGGTAAACGACAAGGATTTCACATTTATTTGTGCATATCGTTCAAACAGAAGCGGATTCGTACACGAGTGCGAACTTCACATCGGTGGTCAGATATTCAGTTCAAAGTGTCAGTATCACAATCGTACCTGGGAATGCTACACTTATCAGACAGTAATGATTGACGCTCTGTACAATTATTCACACTACGCTAAGTCGGCTCTCAAAGAAAGATTCCTTAAAGAAAAAAGTAAACAGAGAATGTCACCAGTTCTTAAAGAAGAGTTTGAACGTCTCTGTATGGATAATCAGCAGCTCAGAGACATTGCTACAGTTCGCAGTGAACTTGACCATGGGATTTGGTTCTAAGCTATGACAGACTGTGTAGTTCTACAGTTCTTCCTGTCAGGTGGTGAAAGTGTTTACACGCTCTGTCACCACTATGACTTGGAACGTGGTTATGTTCAGATAATAACACGTGATGAAAATGGAGCGGCGGTAAATCACGGATTGTTCAGTTTTAATGAGTGTAAAAGTGTGTCACCATTTCCATTTTATAATGATAAAGAGGTTCTTAAATGGTCTGAAAGAGAAGAATTGTTTAAGAAATATCCTAAGCTTAGGCTAGTTGTGTGAGGAGTAAAATTATGACGGTAAAAGACATAAAAGACATGTTTACAGATTTTAACGATAATCAAAAAATCTATTTTGAAATTAGTGATTCTGACGTAGAGACACTTTCCGATTCTTATAGATATTCACCAACAATATCTTCAGTATATCCAGATAATCTTGGTAATTTAATCGTAACAATATCAAGTGAATATACAAGATAAGGAGATAGAATTATGTTAGCGTTAGAGAAAGTAAGACTAAGACGATTTTTATGTCCACGCTGTAGTGAATTATTACCTGGTTCTGTACACGGATTTCATTGTACAGAGGAAGAAGAAAAGAAATATAACTTTTTCTATGTAAACTGTGATGGAATGAAATGTGATGGGTTTAACGGTAAGGCTTCTGGAGAAAGAGGTCAACCAAAAATGATTTGGATTAGTAAAGCCTACTTTATAGATGGTCCTGAAGGAGTTAGTTATTATATACTACCACCGTTTACGAGAAACCCTGTTATAGGTCGATAAGGAGATAGAATTATGGTACAATTTATTTATGGAAGATTTATGCAAGAACGTTGGGATGAGTCATTACATTTAGAAGTAATTTTTAATAAACGTTTTCATCAGGACCTTGCAGCTAATGAACTTATCACAATTGATGATAATGAGATTCGTAGTCACTTTGAAGGATATGATGACTATATTATTCAGAAAAGTGATTTATTTGAACAAGAAAAAGAAACAGTAAACGATGCTTATTATTGGGCGGCTTGTGATAGCAGATGTATGAAACCAATTGTAACTGTTGACTATAAGAAGTACGGTATTCGCTCTTGCTGGCACAATATGAATCAGATAGATGAGTTATTCTATAATTTGGAATATGACAAGTTCTGTAAGCAGATTACAATTTCATACGGAAAAGACAAGTATGCTCCGGATGAGGAGTTTACTGCTACAAGTAAAGATGAAGCACTTGCTAAGATGAAGGAGCTTTTTGATAAAGGTTATTATATTTTCAATCGTGGTTGGGAAGTTAAACTGTGGGTAAGAAAGGAGGATTAATTATGACAGTAGAAGAAAGGTTTGAAAATCTTACATGTTGGACAATCCTTTACCTTGCTGATTTCTCAATCGAAGATTTAGATGAACAGATGGCAAAAGAAGAAGTTGTAGGATATTTCGATAATTGTCGTGACGCTCGACGATGGCTTGATAGAAATGCTAAAAAGAAACGTAATGATGAAATCTATGACCGTTACGAGCGTTTCATTTATCGAGATGGAAAGAAGCTTAATTATCACTTTATTGAATTGTCCGTATCTAAACAGGATAAGGAAAAAGGATTATTTCATGGAAAGATAATTCCAAAACTCATGTAGGAGAAATAAATTATGATTAGTGGCGAATACGAAATTAAAGAAAACAATCTTGATAACATCACTCATACAGAAAGAACAATGAAGATAGAGTTATGTATTGTAACTTATGAACCATCAGGGAAGAATGCAGATGTTTTTCTCGATGAATTGCAGAAGCTTTTGAATAAATATGCTATTTAAGGAGGAATAAATTATGGATAAAACTAATTTTGAGAAGTGGAGAGAGCTTAAGAATGACGAACAAATAAAAAACAAGGAACGAAAGAAAGCTCTGTTTGATAAAGTAAACTTTATGAGTCTTGGCTGTGAAAGTGATTATGAACGTCTTTTCAAGAATAAAAAGATTCTCAAGTTGTATAAGAAAATTGATAAAGAAGTCACAAAACTTGTTTATCTTATGGCTGAGGAGATAGATTAATGAGATTAGGTCAGTTATTCAAAATTATTGAAGTTGTAAAGAATGGTGGTGTGGTGCTTGCTGATAAGTATACTGAAACTGGATATTCAGATACTCACGAAATTACAGAATTTAGCGATATTGAAGATATTCTTAATTATGCCAAAGAAAGTTATCACTTCTATATCAAAGCTGAAGATGGTAGACCTTGGTATGAATTAGAGGAGATAAATTAGAGGAGATAAATATGACTAAAGAACAATATATCAGATTATTACAGTTAAAAATGATAGTTCATTCTACTTATGGATTTCCACCAAAACATCCTGATAATCTTCAGGAGTTATATGATGATTATATGAAGTTGCGAAAAATGTATTCTGATTGTAAAGGAAAGATTGAAAATTAAGCTTAATTTTCCTTTACATAACTCTTGTTTTATTGTATATTATAGTTATACTGAATAAATGCTTTAGGAGGCAGTTATGGAAAACAAGGTAATCAGAGTAGTTAGTCAGAATCATTCAACTTTCGTTGCAAAGTTGGCAGATATGAACAGGAGACTTTCAAAGAAAAATCTTCCACTCATCAATGCAGAACTTCTTGAAGAATATGATTGTAAGACAAAAGAACAGATTCCTGTTCCATACGAACCATTTGCAATTCAGATTGATGTTGTTTATCATTACTTTGTTTATGAACTTTCTTCAGAGTTCGACCAGAAGAACATTGCTGGTGTAGATGTTCAGTTCGAAGGTGTAATAGACCTTATCGACCAGAACGAAAACGCAAAAGTTTTCAAGCTCGCAGATTCAAATCTTTTCAAGTACCTCGATAACTGTCAGTGTGATGAATGTCACAAATCAATCGGTAGAAACAAATATATTGTTTTTAGTAAGTTAGGAAAACCTGTAGAAAGTAGAAACGACCTCGTTGTTCTTGGTACAAGCTGTGCTAAAAACTACTTCCCGTTCGATGTTGTAAGTTACATCGGAAATGTTGAAAACTTTTACGCAGAACTTTTCGGTGACTGTGATGATTCAATGGGATTTGGATTCCACAGCGATAACTACATTAACACAAGAAGATTGTTTAGCTTTGTTGGTTGTGTGACAGATGATTTCAAAGTTTACACGAAAGACGGCGGAACAAAGGGTGATGTAGAACTTCTTATCAAGGGTAAGAAATCTAAAGATTTCGTTTATGTTGAGCCAAAGACAAAGTGGGAAGATATGGTAGAATGGCTCAAGGCAGCTTATGGAGAAGCTAAAGATGAGTTTAGTACAAACGTTCACGGAGTTATGTTTGACCCATACTCAGAAGAACTTAAACTCCGTGATGATATCGATATGAAGTATCTTGGAATCGCTTGTTACGCCTTTGTTGGTGCGAAGAAAGCTCATGACAAGGAACTTGAAAAACTTGCTCGTGAAAAGATGTATCATGACGGCTGTGCTGATGAATACTTTGGTGAAATTGGAGCTAAATTTGAGAAAGAACTTATGTTTGAAAAGATTATCGGATTTGAGGGATACTACGGATATACATATTTCCTTTTCTTCCGTGATGAAGAAGGACGTGTTTATAAATGGAGTTCTTCAAATGGTTCTTACAAGTGCTGGTCTTCAGTTTCTGGTAATGATGGTTACTGTGATTATGAAGTTGGTAAGAAGTATCTTATCAAAGGTTCTATCAAAGACCACAGCGAATACAAGGGAGTAAAACAGACTGTTATTACTCGCTGCAAGGTTCTTAAAGATGAATGTGAATCACACATATTCTCTGAAAAGGAAATCAAAAAGATTCTTGAATCAAAGAAGTCTGAAGAACATGCTGAATCTTACGAAGACCCTCTTGAAATCTTCAATATTGCATAAAAAATCTCCGGTGGAACAACCACCGGAGAAGGAGTAAATATCATGTCATACAAGAATATTCTGAATAAACCAACGGCTGAGTACAATTACATTTATAAACAGATATGTAGAGCAAAACCTCAGCTATCCATAAGCGAAAAGAAGCATACAGCATTTAGTTATATGTTCATTCAAAGAGGAATCGACATGACTAAACTGAGTATTATGGCATCTACAGGCAGAGCATTTAGTCAGCGTGATTTCATTTCTGAACTTGAAATAGGTGCTGTATCTAAAGACATTGATGAAGGCATTGACCGATATTACGTGAAAGATGATAGTTTGTTCGATTTCTTTAGACAAACATCTGTAAGAGACAAAGAAGTACAGGCTGTGCTCGATTCTTTCAATAAAGAACATGATATGGATATCTGGGGAGTTATTGGACAAAACTTCTCCTGTACAATCATTCGAACTATGGACCCTAACGGAGAGAATAGTATCGTTGTTCTTACAGATGAATATAATCATATGTTTGTACCATCTGAGCTACTTAAAGAGGAACGTGGTGAAATGTTCAATCTCGTTATGAATTTCTTGTTTTACATTCAGGCGTTTCCTGAGTGCGTAATTGATGGTGTTCCTAATGGAGTGAAGAGAAATCCTAAAGCTAAGAGCATTTCAATCTCTGATAAAATAGTTTCTCATACAAGTGTGGAACGTGGATTTATTCGACCGCATTTCCGCAGCGGATATTTCCGTCATTTCAATTCTGATTTCTATGTGAACTGTAAAGGTAAGGTTCAGTTTATAGCTTCTACTATGGTAAAAGGTAAAGCTAAGACTGTAATTAAAAGACAATAATTATATATTTTCTCATATAAGGAGAACATTATGAAGTATTCAGTCGTGATAGATGAAGTGGATGAATCATTTAACGGTGTAATGTATGACGAAGGAGAGAATGAACTGTATGATAACATGCAGAATTATTTCTCTGGTGATGATGCTTATGCTTTTTCCAAAGAACTTGAACAATATGTAAAGACATGGAGTTCAGATTCATATATCGAAGGTGGAACTTTGTATAATCCAAATGGTCTTACATTGGGATTTACAACTGAGTTCTCACCTGAGATTGAAAATGTTGTAATACAGACCGTACAGAAGAGAGTTGATGAGATTTGTGCTAAATATCAGAATACCAGTCCCATTCCTCTTAAGTTCAAGGTATCTGTATGGGATAAAGAATAGTAGATATTGTAGTCGAGAAGATAATTGTATATTTTATATTAGGGATGATTGTTATGGATGAGAAATGGGTTGAAGAATTTGCTGAGACTGTAGATAAGCTGGAATCTCTTTATTTCAAAGTTCCTTCAGATAATTGGATTTCAAAAGAAATTAAAAATTGTTTGGATGTACTTGATGCTGTGTATGAAGATGTTAAAGGTTAATTAATGAACAAGATAACAATTCAGTTCGCTGATTCTAATGCAGCAAATGATTTTCGAAACGAAATGAAAGAACGTTTTCATTATCCTAAGACAGAATCTAAGTATCAGATTGTTCACGGTAAGGATGAAAATGGTAAGACTGTGTTTGTAAACAGATATGACAGAGAGGTTGGTATGCGAGGATATGATAGAAACAATCTGAATTTACGTTCTATATTTAGTCGAACTGACGGTGAAACGTGGACAGATAAATCAGGAAAAACTTGGATGTATAAGGAAGGAGTTCCCGACCAAGAACTTGATTATGATGTAAATGCTAATATTCCTGATAGAGCTAATTTCAGGGCATATAAAATGTTTCTTACAAAATATAATCCTAATGACCCTAAGACTTATAAATATAAGGGTTTGCTATTTCCGCTTTACATCAACGCTAGAAACGGATATAAAATCGGTCAGTGGTATAAAGCAGGTCATGGTGCTTTTAAGATGTTGTGTGATGAAAACGGTGAACCTATTTTAAGAAAAGGAAATCCTGTTTGTAAGACTATTGAAAAAGACCTTGCCTATAGACCTGGACTTCATATGGGTAACGACCCTCTCATGCGTCATCGTGGAAGAAGAGACCTTCCTCATCAGGGTAATAATGATTTTGATTATTTCCATTCTCAGGAAGTATTTGCAGAAGTAGAATATGCTGGTAATTATGATTACACAGAAAAATCAAAAGAACGACAGCGTAATAGTGCCGAACCAGACAATCCATATTCTGCTGGTTTTACTGATAATTCTGATTTTGAGAACGGTTATTATAAATTTAAGACAAACACAAACGCTTCAGATGACCAGTGCTGGCTGATTGCAGATGCCATGAAAATTATTCGTGTACTGACAGATGAAGAAGTTGTAGAGATTTTGCACAGTCATAATCCTGACTTAAAACCACAAATGCGTGGTGAACCTAATGGTAAAGACGGAGATATGTTTGTTGCTGATTTTAGTCAGTTTAATATTACAAGTTCAAGAAAAATTAAAAAGTAATTTATCTGATGTACTAGTGTACAAACAGTATCTGAGAGCGATTGTCTTTGCGGCTGTCGCTCTTTGTTTTTTAGCGTTCTTATTTCTCATAAATATTATATATTCTTATATATTATACTTTTACATTCTGTCTTTTGACAGGAAGGAGAAATTAATATGGCTAAACGTATTATTAAGTCCGCAGACGAGTCTCAGAAAGATGAAAATCAGTTCGAACTTGACGAACAGACAATTGATGAGATTTCTGATGCAGAGGAATTTGCTGATGTTGAAATTTCTAATGAAGACATCATGGATGCTGTAGAAGCAATCGACGCACTTGCTGATGCTGTAATTGAAAAGGCTGATGTTGAGCAGAAAGAAATTGACGCCGACACACTTCTTGATGAAGTTCGTAACATGGTTGACGATACTCACGATGAAGAGCCTGAAGTAGAAGATATCGAAGAATCAGAACTTCCTGATGAAATTGAATCTTCTGTAGTTCACGTAATGGTTTCGGAAGATGGTTCTGTTGACCTTGAACAGAAACCTGACGAAGTTTACGATTCAAACATTGATGGTCTTGAATGTACTATGTTCGACACAACAGACGATTACAGTTCACTTGATGTAGAAGACGTAGCTTCATCAGAAGATACTGAAGACGATATGCTCGTTATCGGCAACAGTGCTACAAAGAGCTACAAGAAAGGTTACATCACAATCAAATCAAGTGCAAATAAAAGAGCTTGGTCAGCTGCTTACAAGAAAGTAAAGAAGATGGTTGGTTCATCTAAACTTACAGCTGCACACTGGGCTATCGTTTCAGCCCTCGCTAAAAAAGAGGAAGAGGAAGATAAACTTAAGAAAAAGATTGAGTGTTGTCTCCTTAAAAAGATACGTTCAAACAAAGAAATGAAAGAAAAATTCTATAACTATATCAAATCTAATTTCGATGAATTTGATTCAGAAGGTGCTCCTGAATCTGAAACAAAACCAGAACAGACAGCAGCTCCTGCTAATAACGGTTTTGAGGAAGAAGAAGACCCTACAAAGGCTACTTCTCCTGAGACAGTTGATTCGACAGCAGGTGACCCTGTAGAAGACCCATCTAAACAGGTTGAAGGTGAATCAGATGATATCGTTCTTCCTGATGAAGCAATTGTTGTAATCGACGTTCCTGTTACAAACTCTGTACGTCACGTAAAACTCCAGAGAGTACGTTCATCAAAAGAAAGAGGATATAATCTTTATAAGGTAGTTTCTGCAAAAGATATGTCCGCTCTCTTGAACGGAAGAGTTATTAAGAGTGGTAATCTTGGTTACTGTTTCCGCAGCACTACACAGGGAGTTATCGCTTGCTGTGCTAAGTTTGAAGATACAGGTAAAGGAAACTATAAACCAATGCTTAAGAACAACCTTGTTGTTCTTGGTCGTGGTGCTGTTGAACATCCTGTATTCCAGAATTATGAAAAGATTCAGATTGCTAAGGCTATCATGAATGCTCGTAAAGAAGGATTCGATGAAGGACAGAAGAGAATCATGTCTGCTCGTCGTCCTGTTACTTCTCGTAGAGAATCACTTCTTAACAATAAGAGAACACCTCTTCGTAAGCCTGTAACATCTACTGCACAGAGACCTGAAAGAACACCTGTTCGTAGACCTGTTCAGCCAGAAATGACACCGGTACAGAACAGAGAACTTATCCGTCAGAGTCTTGCAGCTAAACGTGCACGTTCTAACGAGAAAAGAGCTATTGATTCTAAACTCGAACTTCAGAGAATGCACGATGCTGAGGAAAGAGAAAGATTATTCCAGAGTTCACAGAAACAGATGAACGAAGAAAAAATCGCAATTAAGAGCAGCAATACTCGCAATACAAGTACATTGGACAAAATGTATAATCATATGTTCTAGGAAAAATTAGGGGAAATTTTCCTCTAATTTCCCCTAATTTCCCTAAATGTATTTTATTTTGCGAAGGAGATTAGAAATGATTAGAACAGATAATTTCGTCAGAGCACTGTCAGACAAAGGTCTTGTAGACGATGCGATGCTTGTTGAAAATGGATATGACATTCAATACAAGGGTAATATTGTATCAGTAAGACTTAACGAACGTGGCGGTGCCCTGATTTACAATCATAAGAAGAACGACCTTATAGAAGTACAGTCAGGCCGTCTCGATGAAGTACTCCACAAGTACATCATTCAGTCTCTGTTTGGAACTCAGACAAAGATTGGTATGAAGGGTATTGAATGTAAGAACACTTTCTTTGTTCCTACAAAAGTTATTCAGAACTCAGTTATTTTTGAAGACTCGGTAGGTAGAAAGTTCGTAATGGAAGGTAATACTCCAGATGTTGTTCTTTCATATTTCAATCAGGCTTGTGATATAAATGCTGATGATTGTATGATTCTTTTGAACAACTTTAAAATTTACAATCATTTGCACAATATTAAATCAAGCGTAGAGTCACCTGAGGTTGAATTACAGCTCCTTAAATCTTCAGTAAATCCTGAGGATTATGGTGTATCTCCAAGAGCTGAATGTATTAATGATGTTGGACAGACTATCGTGGGTAACTTCCTCTGTAGTGCCGCTGACAAGTGGAATTACATGACATTCGAAGAAGACACATCTAAGATGTTTAACTTTGGTTCAGCTTCAAAAAGAATTACTTCATCAGCAATCAGAAGTAAGAATCCTCTTACAATGAAAGCTAAGGAAGTTCTTACGTCAAATCGTAAGGCTGTACAGTCTTATATCGACAGAAAGTTCCCTAACGGTCTTTGTGTATCGGCACTTGAAAACGTTCTGGCTTACGAAGCTCCGGGACTTTACAATGAAGCAGGCATTAAAGATAACTTGAAATACGATGTTATTTTCAATAACTATCTTAAGAATTGTGACAGCGTTCAGTTCCGTATGGATACACCTAAATCGATTCTTTGTGCCGTATGTAAAGAAAACAAGAGCGTAGCTAAGTTCAGAGCTGTTCCTGTTCTTTCAGAAATGAGAGAGCCATTGCAGCACGAAGGATATCTTCTTTCTGAACTGGAAAGTGGTCTTGAGTTTGGTCGCAAAGAAACAGCTATTAACGCAATCGTAAACAACCTTAAGGATTTTGTTCCTGTTATCGAAGATACTCTTAATAAACCTAATCTTGTTTCTAAGGTTACAGGAAGTGATTGTAAGGCTGTTCTTCAGTCTTATGGTATCAATGATTCTAAGGGAGTATTCAGCTCACTTACACAGGTCATTCTTCACTAAGATTAATCCCTGATTAAAGCAGACCCTATCATCTTTGTGGTGATAGGGTTTTTTATTGAAATTTCAGTTTATGCCGTATAATATTAATAATATGGAATTCAAAGATATTTTAAGAAGATACCATATCTCACCTTTACAGTATGATGATGGTACTGAGTTGAATGAATCCGATTATAATCTTTTATATCAGATTCTCAATAAGTATTACACGATAAACTCATACCTGAGAAAACGTGTACCTAAGTTGGATTCTTCGATTAATCAGAAGATAGAGAGTTATATCAAGTGTAGTCTTATTCCGCCTGAAACGGAAGAGATTATGGATATTCTTATGGAACAGGAAAGTCCCAAAATATTATAAAGGAGTAAAATATGTTAAAGGTATTGAATGAGAAGGTTTTGGTAAAGGTAACTAGAGAAGACACTGTTACAGCTGGTGGTCTTATTATTCCTGATTCAGCAGGACAGGAACGTAAGTATGAGGGTTATGTTGTTGGTGTCGGTACACATCCTGATATTGCAGCATACGGTGTAAAAAAAGGTGTGTATGTATATTATCCTAAAGGATTAAATACGGAATTCAAACAACACGAAGATGGTAGGGACATTATTTATGATGTAGTATCAATTTATGACATTCTTGCTATTGGTGTTGAAGAATAATTTTAAGGAGGATTAAACTATGCCAGCATTTGGAAAAAATGGAATTGTAAACATTAATCAGTACACACCTAAAGAGACATGGCAGCTTGTAAAACCTGATGGAACTGTTGTTATGAGCTGCGATAATCAGACACAGTTGGAAATTCACAAACAGAATCTTTCACAAAAGATGAATTGTGAACTTAGACTTGTGAAAAAAACAGTACAGTTAATTTAAGAGGTTATTGATGATTGAGAAGGAAGAACAGATTGTCATAGGAGTAATGATACAGGTATTGAAACCTGTGACAGTTCGCTCAAGATATAAAACGATTTTTCACGGACAGACTAATCTTAAGCCTGGTAACTTTGTCTGGTGGTATCCGATAAAGAACATCGAATATTCCAGATTAATCAACGAAGTATCTCGCTGGTACAAAGGTAAGATAAAGGTTAATTTTGGTTTAGCCGGAACAGTAGAGGTGTAATCGTATGGGGAAGTATTCGGGATTTGAAAGTTATCTGACCACCGGTACTTTTACACCGGAGTTTATCGAAGATTACAAGTATTGGTGTAAACGAATCTATTGGCAATGGAAAGGACTTCAAATGGAGTTTGATACTTTCTACGAGATTTGCTGGGAGGCTCTTCTTACCAAAATAAATGAGTTTAATCCTAAGGTCGCTACGATTCAGACTTTCTGTATCAGTCGTGTGAACAATGAAGCGTGGCGAGCATATATGAAAATTAAGAATCGTAAGCCTGAACAGGATTGTAACAGTCCTGTCATCGAAAATACTGTAGAAGCTGTAGATACCGATGAAGTAATGGCTAACATTAATGACTTTGCCCGATATTGCAACAAGAAGGGAGTATCCATAGACATTGATGCATTCTATGCTGATTACAGTGAGGGTAAAGATACAGCTCCTGTCATAGCTTACGCTAGTTGGAGAGCAAAGAACAAAGAGATAGGAGGAATGTATGGTTTTCAAAAAGCAAAACGACGAGCTAATGCTTAGTCTTGCTGTTAGAAACAATATGGATTTGGATAAAGTATTGTCGGCTTATCTGATTAGTGGTGATGATTTCTTCATGCTCCTTCACGTGTTTGAAGGTCAGAGTCTTAAGATTCCTTCTAAACGAAGATTATGTGCAGCGAATTTACATAACATTCATTACATTGAAGATGATGAAAGAAAGTTCTCAGACTATAATAAAGGTGAGATACTTGAATATAAAGGCAAGGAATATAACGTAGTTTCTTCAGAAAAGAAAATACTTAATCATTATTATATTCCTGTAATTGAAAGTGAGGTGCTTGATGAGTGCGAAACCTTCCAAGATGACGAATAGTGAACTTGAGAGTATTCTTCCTGATGTTAAGGGGATACTTACTAAATTAATGGACTCCAAAGAGTTCAGCGATTATGAAAACAAACTGGATAGTGCTACGACAAATGCTATAAACGCATTGAATGGTATCATAACAGATGGAACTCTTGCTATGGACCCTGAGCAGATGGTCGCTGCTGTAAAGGTACTTACTAAAGCTAAGACAGACATAATTGAAAGTAAACGTAGACTTCTTGATACTTGTATTCGTGGTGAAGTTATGATTAAAGCACTTGAACAGCCGCCTAAGGATAATAAAGGTGCTAACAGTGTTCTTCTTGAATATCTGGAAAAGAATAACATGAATACAGAAATTGATAAAACAGGAACAAATCCTGTAAAATCAGTTTTTGAAAGTATAGCTGAGACTAATGGTTAGTAGCGATTACAGATACAGATTGGTAACTTCAAAAACAAGAGGTCTTATTCCTATTTACGAAGTGGTTGAGAATGAAGAGATACTTTGTTTTGGGGAATGGAAACGTTCATCTAAACCTGAACCGGGAACATGCCTCGAATGTTCATTTGACCTCTTACCTACTACTATATTTGATAAAACTAACGCTACTCATAAAAGAGAAGTATCAATATGCCATGATATATTTTTGAAACCTACCACAGATTATAAACCTGAGCTGTCTGTACGTGGGTTCTTTAAGGAGAATAAAACAGAAGGACAGTTTGTGTTTAATGACTGGGCTGACCTACCTTACTGGTTACCAAGATTAATAAAGATTTATAACCAGCCGTTTTTTCCTGTAGCAAGTCAGATAGGATGGAATATTTATGATGTAAATCTCATTAAGTTTGACGAATTAAAAGATGAAGAACTTACTGAGAGAAATCTTGAATATGTTCTTGAAGGTATGATTCGAAGAACATTTTCATATGGAATGGGTAAATATAACATAATGCCTTACACAAGCTGGAATGAAACACATAAGATGGTGCTGCGACTTTTAGATATCGAATGTGACATTCATTCTAACAAGACTGTGGTCAGGAATCCTATAAATCTCTACAGACACATCAGGGATGACTACAATAAAGCTAGAATTAAAGATGAAGAAATTGTTTATAATCTTAGACGTTCTAATAGATTACCTCTTTATACAAACGGATACAAAATAAAGTCGAAGAAAGAAATAACAGATTGGATACTTCCGGGGCTTAATCCTGACATAAACGGAATCAGCACTGAGAATTGTTACGAGAAGGGATTTACTTTCTTACGCTCCATATCTACTACTGAAAGTGTCATTAAAACTTGTTCTAGTGGTGAATATGAATGCAAATCATCTAATAGTTATCTTCCAGATAATCTGTTTAAATTCTGTTCAAAGTGAGATTCTATAATTGATAATGTAACTGATAAATTACATATTCATTATTAGTATCCTAAAGCCTTTAGAGCTGCTACATTGCTTGCCGTAACGGCTCTTTTTTTAAGAAAAGATTAAAGTTTTCAAATTAAATTGCCTATAATTATAATATAAAATAAAATTAATTAAGGAGATTTTTTATGTTAAATGTTATGATTGTTTTAGGCGGTCTTATTGGAATTTTGTTTGTCGTTTCTATCGGTAAGGAAATGAAGTATCGTGAAAATGGATATTACTTTGAAGCTAGAATGTGGAAAAAGATAATGTATGTTTCAGGTATAATTTCAGTAGTGATAATATATACAGCAGCTCTGCTAATTCAGTAAATGCTATAATCCGTACTTCATCTGAGGTACGGATTTTTTAATATCTTTACGCTGTTGCGTTAAAATGAGCTTGATAATGATATAACACTATTTTTGTGTTTCGACCTCACCAGGTGAATCCTAGAGCTGTTATAGGGGAAATTCTATTATTGATACTATGTCAGAGAAGAAATATAAAACATTAAGAGAATTAAGCACAACATTGCAAACATTATGTCACCACGGTCACAGCTTGTCGAACGTGGTAGTGGATATCAACGGACTTCAAGTTCATCTTGCAGAGATTGATGATGTGAAAATATTGAAAGACGGAACTGTTTCGTTGGTACTTGGTGATTGGAAAAATATAGATGCGTGGTAGATTCTAATATTATAATACGAAATAAAATTGCTTAGGGAGGTAAATGAATGACAAAGAAGACTAGGGAACTTGTCTATGCAAAATATAACGGCAGATGTGCTTATTGTGGATACGAAATTACCTTAAAAGATATGCAAGTAGACCATATTATTCCACAAAGGTTAGGCGGTGCTGACAGTATAGATAATTACAATCCTTCCTGTCGGATTTGCAATCATTACAAACGAGCAACAAGACTTGAAACTTGGCGTACAGTTTTTCTTGGTGGATTACTTAAACGTATTAAGAAAATCTATATTGTAAAAGTAGCAGAACGTTACGGCATGATAACTTTTCACGAATGGGATAAAAAGTTTTATTTTGAAAGGGAAATGAAAGAAAAATGAATAAGGAACAAATATTACAAGAGGAACGTATTGGATATGCGTTGAAAAATATGTGAAATATTCGCTAAGGAACTTAAATGTATAAGAAGTTGGTGTACAGATTAGTACACGAGGAGAAGTAAAATGAGTGAGAACGAAAAAATGTAATTGAAGATTTATGTGCAAGATTAAGACATATTTGTAAAGTATATAAAGATGTTGATTTAACAAAATGCACAATAGTTGGTGGAGACTTATCTTTTACTCACATTAGTGATGTTCCTTATTTACCTTGTCTTACAATCAGTGAATATCATTTGGCAAATTGTGATAATTATAAGGCTTGTCGTGATTTTGAAGATGGATTTAAGGAGATAAAAGAAAATGGTTAGTAGTATTATTTGGTTGTATTTGGTTCAGTTGGACAAGATAACAGATAAAGATTGGTTTATTTACCTACCGATTGTGACAGTTGAAATAATTGCTTATTTAGTATCACTTCCAAAGGTGTGTGATTTTATTGATGATTTAATGAATAATAAGGTGGAAGGACAATGATAAGAGAAGAACTCGAAAAAGAAGCAGAAGAAAAGGCAAAGAAAAGAACAAAAGGATTTAAGTGCCAAGACAACTGTGAAAAATCTTATGTAATGGGTGCTTTAGATTTTGCAGAGCCAAGAGAAAAGCAGATTAAAGAACTTACAGAGCAAAATACTTCACTTCTCACAAGTGTTGAAAATCTGAATAAGTCAGTACAGGAACTTGAAACACAGATTGAGAAAATGAAGTGTTGTAGTATGTGCAAATATTACAGTATGAGTTTCCTGCCTTATTGGTGTACGAAAAACAATACTGCACCACATTGTACTTCAAAATGTGATAAATGGGAGATAAGAGAAAAATGAAAGAAGAATGGTTTTATGTATCAGATAAGATACCGAATGAAGAATCAATGTTATTACTTGCAAGAAAGACAGTGAATAATAACAAACAAGCATTGATTGGATATTACAAAAATGGAAAGTTTGAAAGATTCAATGATAGAACAGGCTTAATGGAAACCATTGATAGTGTTTATGCTTGGAAATTTATTGATTTACCAAAAATCAAGGAGTATGACAATGACAGATAAAGAATATAATTGCCTAG